>JAESFT010000052.1_pt1 | contig 240578 bp, 219 predicted proteins | sample 9269451 | NCBI WGS metagenome assembly JAESFT01 (sample SAMN14502557, study PRJNA617106) | algae metagenome | isolation source: Scytonema hyalinum WJT4-NPBG1 and co-occurring heterotrophs from well... | place: USA: Mojave Desert, Joshua Tree National Park, California | collected 2006-05-25
CGGAAGACGGTCCGGCGCTCCTCAAGCGTCAGCTGCCGGTAGCACTGTCCCATGCGAGATCCTCCAGAGGCGCAAACGCCTACAAATCCTAGGGTTCGCACTTCGAGATGGAATCCACCCGGCTACAGTGTAGATTCGCATAAGGGACGTTTTGACAAGAAGTGCTGAGGCATGTGGCTCGTCCGCTCCTGTGTATCTGTCACGTACGTAGGTTCGCGATGATCAATGTTCCGCGCGAACTCCCTTAAGCTGGATGAGTGCCTGGCCGCGACAGGTGCATCGTTCCGCAGCAGACGCCGCACCATCGTATACGAGTTGATTCTTCAGAGGCTCCAGGCGGCTGATCTGAAGCTGTAGAAGCTCACGTCTACTTGGGCACAGCCCCATTGTGACGTGGTGCATTGGCCTTGGTCAGCACTCGCTCCCTCCGACGCCGGTCGTTTACTTGCTTTTCTCGAAGCGAAGGAACGCCCCGAGCTGCGCGACAGCAATGGCGAGGTCGCGATCCGAGAGGGTTCGCGCGACCTCCCTGAGCTCGGCCCCAAGCCGCATGCGCTCTGAAGCCGGCGCGCGGCCGGTATCAGGGGCTCTCCAGCACCCGACGTGTATCGATCGAGAGCTTGCGCGCGAGATCGTCGGCATAGGACACACAGATGACCCGCTTTGTGGGGTCCCGCCCCATGATCCAGGCCGTACAGCCGATTGAGACGATGATCGACTTCATCGAGCGGGGCGGCACGTTGATGATGAGGCGGCGCACCTCACCTCTGATCACGCGTGAGAGCTGCCAGACGATGTGATCGATGTGCCAGGTGTGCTGGTACTCCGTGCCGGGTTCGAGCGTCATGAACACCTTCTGGCTGAAGGCGGACAGATCCTGGCGTAGGAGAGCCCGCAGCAGACGCGTGTGATCAGTCATTGTCTGCCTCCCCCGTCCCGTTCTCTGTCTGGGAGAGGTCGCCCCCGCGCCCGTTCGAGGCTCGACGTGCTCGTGTGCCCACCAGGCGCTCGAGAAGGGCGAGGTCCTCCTCGGGCAGCTCCGCCTGCCTCTAAGGCCCCTCATCCACATGCTGCTCATTGCGGTCGAGAGCACTGTCCAGCGCTCGCAACTGGCCGCGAAGCCTTTCCTGGACGAGCCGCAATATCACGGCCTCGACCACTGACACGCGTCGCTTGCGGCCATTCCTGCCCCTCTTGCGACCAGCGGGGTTGCCGGAGCGGCCCGGTTTGAACTGGCTGGCCCGGGGCGGCTTGCCCCGGCCGAGCTCATAAGCGGCTGGGGTTTCGTTTGTCTGGCGTGCCATAGCCCAACCCCTCACACGCGGCCCGGCGCACGCGGTGGCGGACCACCAGGGGCTCAGCGGTATCTTGCGGATCGGGGCCCTTAGCCCGCCGGTCCCTGGTCAGCGGATCCTCAATGGGCGGATTCCCGAGGAGAGGCCCTTCGGGGGAGGCACGCCGTGCCTCCTCCATCTGGGCAAAGGTCAAACCTGTCTGGGCGTTTTTTGCCTCGCACCCCGACCACTCCTGCCAGCGGCGAACACCCACATCCACGTAGTGCGGGTCGAGCTCGACCGCGTAGGCTCGGCGCCCCACCTTGGCATAGGCCATGATGGTGGTGCCCGAGCCCGAGAACGCATCGAGCACGATGTCGTTGCGCCGGGTCACATCCCGGATGGCATCGGCGACGAGGCTCACCGACTTCGGTGTCGGGTGAAGCTCCAGCTCCTTCCGGAGCGAGGCCGCGCCAGGATAATCCCAGAAGTTCGTGCTATTTCGCGAGTACTTGCCAAGCTGCACGCCATTAATGCCTGGCGCTCCCGGCTCCTTGAACACGAAGATCAGTTCGTACTGTGAGCGGTAGAGTGAACCCATCGCTTCCATGCCCTTGTTCCAGATGCACAGATTCTTGAGCTCAAGACCGGCTGCCTTACTGGCGGAGAGCATCTCGCCCATGTGGCGCCAGTCCATGAAGCAGAACTGATAGCTACCCGGCTCGAGAAAGCGCGTGCTGGCCTGCAGGAAGTCCGTAAGGAACGGGGTGAAGGCCTCACCTAGCTCGCCAGAGCACTTGACGAACTCGCGGTGGCGGCCCGGCTTGGCGACGTGGCCGGAGATCTTGACGTCGTATGGCGCGTCATGGATGCCCATGCTCGCCCGCTCCTCACCCAGGAGCGCGGCATAGGTGGCCTCCTCACGCGCATCGCCGCAGATCAGGCGGGCTTGCCCCAGAGCCAGAAATCACCAAGGCGGGCGACTGGTGCTCCGGGCGACGGCTCGGGGAGGGCTGCCTCAGCCTCTGCTTCTTTAGCCCTGTGAGTCTCGATGAGCTGGTCGATTTCAGGTGAGGCAAAGCCTGTGATCGACAGGTCGAACGAGGGGTCGAGAGTGCGATCGATCACAACCAGCTCCTCGAGTTCAAGGGCCAGGAGCTTGGTGTTCCACCCAGACGTCTCGGCGAGGCGGTTCAGGGCAATCCGCAAGGCTCGGATCTCGGGTTCGTCGAGATGAGCCACGCGGATGATCGGCACTGTATGGTGGCCGGCCTGACGCGCCGCCTCGAAAAGGCCGTGGCCCGCGATGATCTCGCCGTCTCGGCTAACGAGGATGGGCTGCACGAGGCCAAAGGCCTGAATGAAAGCCTTGAGCTGCTCGATGTGCTGTGGGGTGTGGGTGCGTAAGCTGCGCTTGTAGGCCCGCAGGCTCGTGTGGGGGACATGCTCGACCGTAAGCTGAAGCTCACGAGACAGAGCCTTGAGCTTGGAGGAGCCGGAGGCGTTCTGTCCGGCTCCGTTCAGCTGAGGGAGGGCAGACGTGATGCGAGCGGATTGAGACGCGGGAGAGGGGCGGTTGGCCATTGCAGTGATCCTTTGGAGCAAGAGGTCAACCCCGCTGCCAGAAGGCTCCTGGCTGCGCTCACCGCTTAGATTGGGGGATCCAAAGGTGATCCGCCCCGGAAAGGGGGCGGTGGGTTGTCCGCGAGATGCCCGAAAGGGACTGCCGCCTGACGAATCGGGTGTGGCGTACCGCGCGGGGATGCGCAGGTGTCTGATATCGTTGACAAAGACAGTGCTCCGAGGTGCCGGGCCGCGCCGGGAGAGCGGACGGGGCAGGCGGGGAGAAGCCTCTGACCTTCAGGCTTTCCGCTTTTCCCTGCAGATTTCCCTCATAGCAGGGGAACCACGCCCAGAGGCAGGTTTGACAACAACTGCCTCCACCACCAAATCGTCTTCTCTCAAAACTTGATTGAGCAACCCCGGCCCGGCATCTGCGCTAATTGGCGCCGCCGTCGAGGACGATGGTTTCGCCCGTCATGTAGGTGGCGCCGACCGCAAGGTAGAGCATCGCCTGCGCGATCTCGGCGGGCTGGCCCAGGCGGTCGAGGAGCGTGCGGCTCACGGTGGTGGCGCGCCGCTCCTCGGACCAGCCCTCCGTCCAGGGCGTTGCGATGAGGCCCGGCGCGACGGCGTTCACGCGCACGTCGGGTGCGAGAGCCCGGGCGAGGCTGCGGGTGAGGTTGATGAGCCCGGCCTTACCGGCCGCGTAGGCGATGCTGCTGCCGCGCCGTCCCAATCCCGCAACGGAGGCCGTGTTCACAATGGCGCCGCGCGCCTGCCGCAGCGCGGGCGCCGCCGCGCGGGCACAGCGGAACGGGCCGATCAGGTTGGTCGAGAGGCTGAGCTCCCAGAACTCCTCCGTCATGGCCTCGAGCCGCGCGAAATCCACCGGCTCGGCGCTGACGGGGGTGGCGGCGTTGTTGATCAGCACGTCGAGCCCGCCGAGGCGCGCGATCGCCGCCTCGACCATGCCTTCAGCGCTCTCCGCGGTCGCGACGGTGCCGGGCGCTGAGACCACGGTGAGGCCGCTCCGCGCCAGGCGCTCGCAGGCCGCCGGTCCGCGCGGGTCGTCGGCCAGATGGTTCAGCGCCACGGCGGCGCCGCATCCGGCGAAGAGCTCCACGGCCGCAAGCCCGATCCCCGACGCGCCGCCGGTGACGAGCACCCGGCGGCCGGTCAGGTCCGCGGTGATCATGCCGCTGGCGCCTAGTCGACCTTGGCGCCGGAAGCCTTCACGACCTTGGCCCACTTCTCGTGCTCGGAGCGCACATAGGCCATGAGTTCGTCCGGGCTCATGGGCTTCAACTCGCCGCCGAGATCCGCGAAGCGCTTCTGCAGCTCGGGGGTGTCGAGGGCCTTGCGGACCTCCTGGTTCAGCTTCGTGGTGATCTCGGCCGGCGTGCCCTTCGGCGCGAAGAGCGCGAACCAGCTCGTCGCCTCGAAGCCCGGCAGCCCCGATTCCCCCAGGGTCGGCACGTCGGGCATGGCGGGTGAACGCTTCGCCGAGGTCACGGCCAGCGCCCGCAGGCTTCCCGCCTTCGCGTGCTCGATCGAGGAGGGCAGGTTGTCGAACATGATGTCGACCTGCCCGCCGATGAGGTCGTTGATGGCCGGGCCGCTGCCGCGATAGGGCACGTGGGGCATCTCCACCCCGGTGCTCTGCTTGAAGAGCTCGCCCGAGAGGTGAATCGAGGTGCCGTTGCCCGACGAGGCCATGTTGAACTTGCGCTGCGAAGCCTTCGCCTCGGCGATGAAGTCCTGCACCGTGGTGGCCTTCACGGTCTTCGGGTTCACCACCATCAGGTTCGGCACGCCCGCCGCATAGGCCACCGGCGCGAAATCGGTGAGCGGGTCGTAGGGCATCTTGGCGTAGAGGCTCGCATTGATGGCATGGGTGCCCACCGTGCCCATCACGAGGGTGTAGCCGTCGGGCTCCGCCTTCGCGACCGCGTCCGTGCCCGGATTGCCGCCGGCGCCGCCGCGATTCTCGATCACGAATTGCTGGCCGAGCTGCTGCGAGAGCCGCTCGCCGATGAGGCGCGCGAAGATGTCCGTGGTGCCGCCCGCCGCGAACGGCACGATGATCTTCACCGGACGGCTCGGATAATTCGCGGCCTGTGCCAGGGCGGCCGAAGATGCCAATCCGGCGGCGAGCGAGAGCGCGAGAGCGAAGAGGCCGCGGCGGGTGGACAGAACGTGGCGTGACATGAAACCTCCCTCGACGATCCCCTGAGGCGGCGGACGCGGAACCGCGCCGGCGCGCCGGACCGAACGTGTTGTTTGGGGGATGAGAGCGCATTCACCTGGGGAGCGCAACCGCCGCCGACTTCGCCGCCTTCGGGCGTGGACCGAAGCCGGGGCGCTTATCGAACGGCCCGCTCTGCTCTATGACGGGCGGGCAGACCAAAAGGCGGGCAGCGCTGTGGCGACAACCTCTCTGATTGTTCTCTTCTCGATCGTCGGCATCGTGATCGCGGCCTATGGCGCGTACGGGGCCTGGGAGCTGTGGCTGCGGCGGAGCGAGGAGAAGCCGCTCACGGTGGAATATGCGGTGATGGCCGGCGTGATGGGGCTCGGCCTGCTGCTCGTCGGATCCGCGCAGATCCTGCGCCTGCTCCTCGTCATCAACGCGAAGCCCTAAAGCCCGCATGAAAGGCCGGAGCCCAGGGGCACCGGCCTTTCATTTCCGTGCGAGGCGCGACGCCCCTCAATGCGCGTGACGCGGGGCCTGGGGCCCGTGCGGGTGTTCCTTGCTGTGGGTATGGGTGCTCATCTCCACGGCCGGCCGCTCGACGCTGTTGTAGAGGGCGGCGTGAAGACCCCAATAGCCGGACACCAGCACCATCAGCGCCACTGCGAGGCCGGCGGGCACCGCGGTCAGGCGGCCGAGGCTGACGCCTGCGCTCCGCAGCCGGGCCGCCGGCACGCCGGCGCGGGTGCAGGGATCCGCGGCGACCAGGAACAGCACCGCCATGATGAGCGCGTGGCCCACGAGGTCGATGCGGCCGAAGGGATAGACCGCCGTGAAGAAGATCACGAGCAGGGCCACGGCCGAGAGCCGGCGCACGAGAGGCGTCCACAGCAGGCCGAAGCCCAGGGTGAACTCCGCCACCCCCGCCATCGGGATGAACACGTCGCGGGGCATGCCGAAGGTGAGGAACGGCTTCTCCTCGACGAGGGGGTAGAACCAGTTCGGATAGGCGAACTTCTCGAGGCTCGACCACATCAGCGCGATGGCCACGCCCCAACGCAGGATGAGGAACCGGCGCGCACGCCACTTCTCGTCGTTGGCGGAAGCGAGCACGAGATAGCCGGCCACGCCGACGCCGAGCGCCAGATAGTCGAGCAGGTGGAAGAAGTCGTATTCGCGAAGCGCCACCACCCACAGGGCGATGATGCCGGCGGCCGCGATCGGCATGGTCCGGCGCGAAAACACGCAGGCTGCGATCAGGAGCTGGGCCCAGGAGATCAGCTCGGAATCGGTCTTCAGGTCGGGCGTGAGATAGACGCCGCCCACCGCGAAGATCGCGATGAAGAAGGCGCCGGTCGAGGCGCGCATGAAATCGTCCGCGCGGTTCCAGAGCGGCGCCGAGGTGCGGTCGAGGCCGCCGAGCACGGCCCGGCCGATGGGGGAGCGCTCGACCGCGAGGGTCGCCAGGAAGAAGGCCAGCACGAGCCCGATGCCGGTCCAGAACCAGGGGTTCGTCAGCGTCGCGCCGATCGGCTGGGGCGCGGCATCCACGATGTAGGGCGCAAACCACTTCACATGGGCCTGGGCCGGGAGGGCGGCGGTCAGGCCGCCGAGCAGGGCGGCGACGCCGGCGAGAGCCCGTCGCATGGAGCGGGGGCGGGGCTCATGGGGGGCGAGGCCGCCCGGAGCGAACGCGGTTGTCATTGGATCCTCGTTGTCTTGCGTTCTGATCGACACACGAGAGATACGCCCCAGGAGGAGGCGGCGGTATCCGCACGCACCCTAAGGGAAAATCCTGAGGCGAAGGGATGCGAGACCCGCGAACCGGCGAGCCGCTTCCGCCTGCTAGAAACGGGCGTCGGCGATCTGGAAGCGGGGGAGGGGCTTCACGGCAGGCCCCGTGAAGCGCGCACGCCCGAGATCGGCGACGGGATCGGGCGAGAGGCCCGTGGCCAGCGCCGGAACGCTGACATCGAGGCCCGAAGCGGGGGGCGGAACCGGCACGGCCCTGACCTGCGCGACAGCCGTCTTCGCGGGCTTGCGCGCGGCTCCGTCGAGGGGCTGGGGCGAGAACAGGGGGCGCAGGCCCGTTGCGGGCTCGGCCGGGGCGGCGACGGGGTCCAGGGAGGCCACCGCATAGGCCGCCTGCGGAAGTGCTTCGGGCGGGCGCTGGCCCGGACGGGGCGGCGGCAGAGGCACGAGGCTTGCCGCCTGCACGGACGGTTCGGGCGCCGCATAGGCGGTCGCTGCGGCCGGCAGAGCGGAGGCCACCTGCTGGCCCTCGCTGCTCTTGCGCCCAAACAAAGCGGCCAGCGCCGTGCCGAGGGAGCCTCCGCCGGGGGAGGTGGCCTGGGCGGCGAGCGCCGCATTGCGCGGCAGGATCTCGGCTTTCGCCTGTTCGTAGCCCGCGAGTGGCTGGCCGTTGGCGGGCAGATGCAGCGTCTTGCCGTCCGGGAAGAGGCGGGCGAGCTGGTCCTGCGTCATGCGCGGCCAAGCGCGCACGCTGCCGGTATCCACATGCACGAAGGCCGACGACGAATAGAAGCCGACGCCGCCGTATTGCAGCCGCATGGCGGCGGCTCGGAGCCGCGCCGTGTCCACGTCCGGCAGGCGGATATCGATGGCCCTGCCCTGCATGTGCTGGCTGTTCTCGGCGACCCCGCTCGACGCGCGCCGCAGCATGCCGTTCGTGCCCGGCGAGCGATAGGCGGAGATCACGTGGATCGGCTCGCGGGAGCCGACCTCGCGATACACCTCCCACAGCACGTCGAAGAGCCGCGGATCCATCGTGGCTGCCTCCTGGGCCCGCCAGTCGCGCAGGATCCAGTTCAGCTGCTTCAGGCCTTCCGGATCGAAGCTCCCGTTGCGCTTGTAGGTGATCGTCGCGGTCTCGTTCGTGTGCGTGTGGAAGAACGAGAGGGTCCGGGTTTCGCCGAGCGCCACCGCTTCGGGGCCCTGGGCCGGGAGGGCGAGGCAAAGGGTGATCGTGAAGCCGAGGCCGAGAGCGAGCCGGCGAATGGAGCCGCTTGCCGCCCGGTGGCGGCCCTGCCTGAAGATGTCCACGCCTTTGCCCCCAGCGCGATCGGGCCTGCCCTCAAGGATCGGGGCAGCGGCCGCCACACGGCTCCGTGAGGCCAAAGCATGGCAAAATCAGGTAAGCTTAACCTTAACCTGGGGTAAAGCCGTGTCGAGGGTGTTCCTTACCACCAGCCGCCGCGGTCCATCGGCGTGTAGAACGGCTCGACCTGACGGGAGGACCGCCGGGCCGGGGCATAACCCTGATCCTCCCAGTACGGATCGGGCGCGCTCCGCCGAACCTGACGGCGCTCGGCCGTGGCCTGCCGGACGACTCGACGCTCCTCTGCCGGCTCCCGAACAACGCGACGTTCCGCGACCGGCTCCCGGGCGACCGTCCGGGTCTTCGGCGCCTTGCGGGCCATGGCGATCTGCTCGTCGCCGCGGATCACGATCTTGGTGTCGTTGAGCCCTTCCTCGCGCACGAGAGCAAAGAGCGTGGCGGCGTTCTCCCGGGAGAGGCGCACGCAGCCGTGCGAGGCCGGCGAGCCGAGGCTGCGCACCGCATCGCTGCCGTGGATCGCGTGCCCACGCCCCGTGAAGAAGATCGAATGCGGCATGGGCGCGTCGTCCCATTCCTTCGAGCGATGATCCTCCTCGAGGCGGAACGGCGTGTAGTTTCCGCCCGGGGTCGAGTAGCGCGACAGGCCGGTGGAGACGGGCCAGGAGTAGCGCTCCTTGTCGTCGACCGAGACCTGCATGCGTTGCGTGGACTTGTCGACCTCGATCAGCACGCCGGCCTGCACCAGCGTTGCGCCGAGTGAAAAGGCAGCGAGGAGGCACGCACGAAAGAGGCTGATGATACGCATGAGACGCCCGTCGGAAGTTGCCCCCTCCTAAGCCCCCAGAGGGGTCCGGGGTTCCCGGACCGCATGCAATTGAAACCCCGAAGGGGAGGTGCACTCAGTGCTGCACCAGTGAGGCGTCGCAATCGCCTCCGCCGCGATAGCCGAGCTTCCATGTTCCCGACACGGTTGGAGCGTACGGCGCGGCTGACGACCATTCCGTAGGGGCATGCAACCTGATTCGCCCGATCGGTGTCGTCCAACGACTACCGTGGGGGCTCAACAATGGATGGCGGCCAAGTCTGCCGCGTTCTCTTCGTCGAGGACGAGGCGATCGTGTCGATGTTGATCGAGGACATGCTTCTCGATCTGGGGGTCGAGGTTATCGGACCCGTTTCCAAGCTCGGCGAAGCGCAGGCCCTCGCGCAGGTCGCGGACGTGCAGGCCGCCGTGCTCGACATCAATGTGGGCGGCGAACTCACCTATCCGGTTGCCGACATCCTGCGCTCGCGGGGCATTCCGGTGATCTTCGCCACCGGCTACGGCGCAATGGCTCTGCCGGAGCGCTACCGCGGCACCCCGACCGTCCACAAGCCGTTCGATCGCCAACACTTCGCCGAAACCATGCAGGCCGCTCTGGCGAGCGCGCCCTGCGAGATTCGCGCCGCCTAAAAGGCACGGCGGAGAGGCTTCTGTAGGCGCGCTCGTCTAGGGCTCGGAGCACCGGGATCAGGCGCGCTCGTCTAGGGCGAGGGTGCCTGGGGGACGGGGATCACGTCCGGGGCGATGATGCGGGGCTTGCGCGGCGTCGCGTTCTCACCCTCGGTCGGCTTCGCGCCGGTCACGCTGCCCGTGGTCTCCACGTCCGGCACCGCAGCCTTTGCGGCTGCGGTCGCCGGAGAGGCGCTGCGGCGGGTGAGATTGGCGGATTTGGCGCTGCCCACCGCGGTCTGGACCATGCGATCCGCCACCGCCTGCGTGACCACCACGTCGCTCTTGTTCGACGCGATCATCCGCTCGGCCTTCTGGAGCGCCTGCGCCCAGCTCTCCCCCTGCTTCTTGCACGAGCACGAGGGATCGTAGGCCTTCTGGTACTTCAAGGCATTGGCGAGCTGCATGTAGGGCTTGCCGCCCGACTCCGAGACGGCATTCTCGATCCCGCCGTCGCGGGGCGCCTTGTAGACCGCCACTTCCGCATTGGGGCAGAGCGCCCGGCAGAGCGACGAGGTGTTCGCCGAGCCCGTAGGGGTGTTCTCGACGGGGAAGAAGAAGCCGTCGCAGGTGCGCACGCAGACGAGGCGCTCGCCGCCCGTTGCAGCAACCGGGGAGGGCTCGCTCTGCCGCTTGGCCTCGGCAGAGGTCACATCCGTCTCAGAAGCCGCTTCGCAGGCCTTGGCGATGGCGGCGCGAACCTGGCGTCGGCGGGCCTCGATGGCAGCGGGGTCCGTATCGCCTTGCGACGCCACCGCCCCATAGGTCGATTGAAGCGCACGGATGCGCTGGGCGATCGGCGCGCATTCCGCGGCGGGCTGGAAGAAGAAGCCTCCCTGCTCGCAGCCGATGGAGCGGTAATAGCCCGTCAGGCGGTTGATTTCCGCCTGGTAGCGCTGGGCATTGGCCTCGGCGCTCCGCGCGGCGGTGCCGGCACGGTTCAGGGAGGCGAGTTCAGCGCGGTAGCGCTCGCAGGACGCCGATTGCGCGAGGGCGGAACCAAGGGTGCCCAGCAGGATGGCGCAGCCGAGGACGAGGCGGGAGGACAAGCTAGGCTTCATGGGAAGCTAACCCGCCTCAAACAGCGCAGTTCCTGCCGCCTTTCGGGAAAATTGCTGACCTTTTTTCGGGGTGCTCGGGGGTGCGGCGAAATGAACCCGGAATACCTGGGAAACCATGGGAAATAACGTGAGTTAATTCGCTTTGGGCCATTCAGTCGGGGGACTTCCAGTGGCGAGCGAGAAGAAGCAGGCCGGTTCGGCCGCGCAAGCGGTCGATCAGGAGAGGATGGGGTATGGGGTGGTTCACATCCATCCTGTTTATCGGGAAGAGAGCGAGGCGACGATTGACCTGCTGAGTCAGGGACAGATCGGGATCGGCCTGCGGGGGATGTACGAAGACCTCCTCAACCAGCCCGTGCCCGAGCACCTCGCCGATCTGATCCGTCGGCTGTCGTGAGGGAGGGCGCCATGGCCGAAGATGGCACCTTCCGCGAGAATCTCATCGCCTCGATCCCCAGCCTGCGCGCGTTCGCTTTCTCGCTCCTCAAGGATCGCGACCGCGCCGACGACATCGTTCAGGACACGATCGTGCGCGCCTGGCAGCATCGCGACCGGTTCGAGGAGGGCACCAATTTCGGGGCTTGGCTCTTCACGATTCTGCGCAACCTCGTCTACTCAGCCCACCGCAAGCGGGTACGCGAGGTCGAGGACGCGGACGGCTCCTATTCGGCGCGGCTGAAGACGCATCCGGATCAGCAATCGCACCTCGATTTCGAAGATTTCCAGCGCGCCCTGCAGACGATCCCCCTCGATCAGCGCGAGGCGCTTCTGCTCGTGGCCGCCGAGGGGCTCTCCTACGAGGAGGCCGCGGAGATCACGGGCGTTGCCGTCGGCACCGTGAAGAGCCGCGTGAACCGCGCCCGCGGGCGCCTCGCCCGTCTCCTCGCTGTCGAGCGAAACGACGATGTGGGCCCCGACAACGTGATCAAGGCCGCGATGCAGGGCTGAGGGGCGACCGGGCCAGAGAGCGAGCTCCGCCACGGGCGGGCCGTCCTTGTCGGTGTGACGGGTCGACCCAATCGTGGCGCAGACTTTGGCGCGGTAGGGCCGCGATGCAGGGGTGACGCTTCCTGACGTCCACAGAGTAGGCTCCGCAGCCGTCATGCACGTTGCGGGGCCGATTCCATGAAGCTGTTCTTCACCGAAACCCAGCTTGCCCATCAGCCGAAGCAGTACATGGTTCACGGGCGCATCGTGGACCCGTTCGAGAATCCGAACCGCGCGGCGGCGCTGATAGAGGCGCTCGAGCCCGTGGGGCTGTGGCGGGTGGAGCCCGGCGAATTCGGCCGCGCGCCGATCCTCGCGGTGCATGCCGACCATTACGTGGACTTTCTCGAAGAGGCCCATGCGCGGTTCATGGAACTGCCGAACCATGGGCCGGAGGTGCTCCCCAACATCCATCCATATCGCGGCGCCGGCATCGATCTCGCGGGCCGCGAGCGGCCCCGCCCCACGGGCATCCTGGGTCGGGCCGGGTGGTATATGGGCGATCTCTCCTGCGCCATGATGGAGGGCACGTTCCGCGCCGCCTACGCCTCGGCCCAGAGCGCCATCGCGGGCGCGGAAGCCGTGCTGGCCGGCGATTACGCTTTCGCGCTCTGCCGCCCGCCGGGGCACCACGCCTACCGCGACCGCGCCTCGGGCTTCTGCTACTTCAACAATGCGGCCATCGCGGCGGAAATCCTGCGGCGCACCTTCTCCAAGGTGGCGATCGTCGATTTCGACACCCACCACGGCGACGGCACCCAGGCCGTCTTCTACACCCGCGCCGACGTGTTCTACGGCTCCGTGCACACGGACCCGAGCGCCTATTACCCGCACTTCGCCGGATACGCGGACGAGACCGGCGCCGGGGAGGGGGAGGGCTTCAACCTCAATCTGCCGCTGGAGCCGGGCGCCGGCGACGAGGCTTTCGTGGATGCGAACCAGCGCCTCGCCCTCGCGGTCCAGGCCTTCGGCGCGGAGGCGCTCGTGATCTCCGCGGGCTGGGATGCCCATCGGGACGACCCACTCTCGAAGCTCCAGGTCACCACGGACGCCTTCCCGCGCATCGGCGAGATCTGGGGCAAGCTCGGATTGCCGACGCTGGTCGTGCAGGAGGGCGGCTATTCGCTGAAGGCGAGCGCCGCCGCGGCTCCCGCCTTCGTCGCGGCCTTCCGTTCCGCCTCGGGGGCTTGAGCCCTACCGGCGGCTCGGGCCCGAGCCGCCCGCCATGATCCCTGAGGCCAGCGGGTCGAAGCTCGTCAGACGGCTGTAATCGCCGCCGAGCCCGGAGCGGCCGGCGGTCCAGGTCGGGTCCGAGCCGGTGATCTCGATCTTCGTGACCTCGATCCCCTCCGCCTGGACGAGCTTGAACAAGGTTGCGGCATTGGCTGGCGAGAGCCGCACGCAGCCATGGGACGCCCGGCTGCCGAGGCGCCCGGTGGCGTTGCTCCCGTGAATGGCGTGGCCCTGATCGGTGAAGAAGATCGAGTGCGGCATGGGCGCATTGTCCCATTCGCGGGAATAGTGCTCCCGGACGAGGCGCGAGGGCACGAAGCTGCCCGCGGGCGTCGCATAGCCCGCCATGCCGGTGGAGACGGGCCAGCGATGGCGCTCCTCGCCGTTGACCGTCACGGTCATCCGTTGCGCGGCCTTGTCGACGGTGATCACGACCTGGGCTTGGGCGGCGTTCACCATGAGGATGAAAGCGCCGAGAATCGCAGCCGCGACCGTTGGAACCCGCATGATCCGCCTCCCCGAAGCGCCTGTGCTCCAGAAGATGACGGTTATTTAAGGCTAAGGTTCCACGGCGTCCGGGAGGAGGCCTAAGGAAGGGCCCTTGCGAGGGCTTCGAGCCGCTGCGGCAGCGGGCTCTCGATGACGTCGTCGTACACCGAACGCAGGCGTTGGCCGATGATGTGCAGCATCACCACATTGGCCACCGGCGTGGCGATCACACGGATACGGGGCAGGTGCTCGGACGACATTTCACTCTCCTGATGCATTAACGCGCCATCAGGCGGTTTGGTTTTGCTCTGCCTTCCGGAGGCGTGCGCTGGCGCACGCTTTCGTCCTCGAGACTTCGCGTCTCCCGCTAAAATCCGAAGCGCACGCTGGCCGAGAGGCCGTGGCTGGCGAAGTCGGCTTCCGTCCCCGCGATGTCGAGGGTGCGCACGAAGGTGCGCCGGGTGATCACCGCCGGGCCTTCGTCGCTGCGCACGGTGCCGAGATCCGTGTAGCGATAGGCGAGATCGAGGGTGAGCTGGGGCGAGAGCCGGGCCGCGACGCCCGCGGTGAACATGTAGGACAGGCTCGTGTTGCTCCCCTCGCTCAGCACCGTCGAGGCCTCCGGGCTCAAGCCCGGGAAGCCGTAGGTGAGCCGCCCAAGATCGTGGTGGCTGACGCCGACGCCGAGGCCGACGAAAGGCTCCAGCGGGCTCGCGAGGGCCGACAGGGCGAAGCCCGGGAAATCGAGATAGGCGACGGCCATGCCCGTGAAGGTGTCGAGCCGGCCGGTCACCGGCTGCGGCGCAGGCGTGACCAGAAAGTTCGCCTCACCCTCGAATTCGGAGTTGCGCCGGTAGTTCAGCAGCCCCTCGACGCGGAACATGGGGGCGAGGCGGTAGCCGACGCCGGCTTCGATTCCTACCGGGAAGCCGAAATCGCCCGTGGCCGAAAGCGTCTGCCCGTCGCTGCCGAGGCCGCAGCCGAACAGGGCAGGGGGCGCTGCCGCGTTGCAATCGCGGTCCGTGAAGCGGGTTTCCTGCGACCAGTCGAGGCTCAGGCCGCCGCGCACATAGATCCCGCTCTGGGCTGCGGCGGTGAGGGCGAGGGCGAGGGTGGACAGGGCGGCCGCGAGAGCGGCCGGAAGAGGGGAGCGGACCATCGGGAACCCGTACGCAACACTGGGACGTCCCCCGAGGGTACGCCCAAAGGGTTGCAATCCGGTTTACAGCGCCTCCGCGGCCTCTTCCGCGAAGGTGGAGCGGACGAATTCCCAGGCGGCCGTGAGATGGCGGCGCAGCGCCTCCTCGGCGCCGTCGGGATCGCGCGCCTGGATGGCCTCGAAGAGGGCCACGTGGCCGGCATGGTTCATCCGGTCGATGGAGGCGCCCCGGCGCATGGAGCGCCAGTGCTGGATGAGCCACTCCACATAGGCCTTGTGGACCGCCGGAAAAATCGGGTTGCCGGGGATGCGGTAGAGGATCGCGTGAAAGGCGACGTCCGTCTCGTCGAAGCGGAGCGGATCGCCGATGGCCCGGCGGTTGGCTTCGAGGGCGGTCCCCAAGGCCTCGATATCGTCCCGGCGCGCATGCTGGGCGGCCCAGCGGGCGAGCGCCGCTTCGAGAAAGATGCGGGAATTGAACAGGTTCCAGACGCCCGCCTCGTCGGCCACCAGATGGCCGACGAACTGGCCCACCGTGTCGATGGCGACGCCGAAATCGGGGCGGCGCACCACGGGGCGGTGGCCGAGGCGCGTCACCACGAGGCCGTGGCTCGCAAGCGAGGCGATGGCCTCCCGCACGGCGGCGCGGCTGACCCCGAAGCGCTGCATCAGGTCCCGTTCCGTCGGGAGCCGCGCGCCCTCCGGCAGGCCGCCCGAGCGGATGAGCCGCGCGAGTTCGTCCGTCACGGCCTGCGAGCGGCGGTTGGCGGGTGCGCGGGGGAGCAGATCCGGCTGATCCATGGGAGCCCTGGCCGGCCTCGCAGTGATCGCGGGCCGCCCCCGATCGTGCGTTTGGTCCGACGAAAATGCAAGGGAGTCCTCTGGCGGCTCCCACAGCCACGCTCTGGAAGGCTGCTTGACACCCTCCGGGGCCCGCATCATGATCCGTTTGGTCGAACCGAAAAGACCCCAGCGTGAGGGGCTCGGACGACATTGCACGGGGGCGTGCGAAAAGGGGGAGCGATGTTCAATCGAATGGCATTGCCGGCTGGCCTCATCCCCCTCCCTCGCGGGGTGTTTGAGAGACCTTAATGACCGCCTCAGCTTTGGCCGCCAGCAACGACGCGGTGCGCCACCACCAGATGTATATCGACGGGGCCTGGACCGACGGACACGGGTCCGGAACCCTCGCCGTCGAAAACCCGGCGAACGAGCGCGTCTTCGCGACCGTCCCCGTGGGCAGCGCCCGGGATGCCGTCGCGGCCCTCGAGGCCGCCAAGCGCGCCCAGCCGGCCTGGGCCGCTCTGCCCTCCATCGTGCGTGCCCGCTACGTGTTCGACCTCGCCGATGCGGTGAAGCGCGAGCGCGCGCATCTCGCCCGCGTGGTCGTGCAGGAGCAGGGCAAGCCCCTGAACCAAGCCGAGGGCGAGATCGACGCGGTGGTGATGTTCCTCACCTATGCGGCCGAGAACGCCCGGCGCATCGAGGGCGACATCCTGCCCTCCGACCATCCGAACGAGGACGTGTGGATCCGCCGCGTGCCCTTCGGCGTCGTGGTCGGGCTGACGGCCTGGAACTACCCGGCCGCGCTTGCCGCCCGCAAGCTCGGGCCGGCGCTCGTGGCCGGCAACACGGTCGTGATCAAGGGCCATGAGTCGACGCCGCTCTCGGCCATCGAACTCGCGCGCCTGGCGCACGAGGTCGGCATCCCGAAGGGCGTGGTGAATGTCGTCACGGGCGAGGGCCGCACGGTGGGCGAGGCGCTGGTGCGCTCGCCCCTGAGCGACCTCATCACCATGACGGGCAGCGTGCGCGCGGGCCGCGAGATCTACGCGGCGGGCGCCGAGGACCTGAAGGTCGTGCGCCTGGAGCTCGGCGGCAAGGCGCCCTTCATCGTGCTGGAGGATGCCGACATCGACGCGGCGGTGGATGCCGCGGTGATCTCGCGCTTCACCAATTGCGGGCAGATCTGCACCTGCAACGAGCGCATGTATCTCCACCGCGACGTCGCCGACACCTTCATGGACAAGTTCATCGGGCGCGTGAAAGCCTTGCGTCTCGCCGATCCCATGACGAACCCCGACATGGGCCCGAAGGTGAACCGCCCCGAGGTCGACAAGGTCGAGGCCATCGTGAACGACGCGGTCGCCGCGGGCGCCGAGGTGCTGGCCGGCGGGCGGCGCCTCACGCAAGGCGAATTCGCCAAGGGCCACTGGTTCGAGCCGACCGTGCTGCGCGTCGACGACAACCAGGCTTCAGTGATGCAGCGGGAGATCTTCGGGCCCGTCGTGCCGGTGATGACGGTGGACAGCTTCGAGCAGGCCCTGGGTTACGCCAACGACAGCCCCTACGGGCTCTCGGCCTATGTCTACACGAACTCGCTGCGCCGGGTGATGGAGCTCTCGCGCGGGCTCTCATTCGGCGAGCTCTACGTGAACCGCCCCTGCGGCGAGCTGGTCCAGGGCTTCCACACGGGCTGGAAGCATTCGGGGCTCGGCGGCGAGGACGGCAAATACGGATTTGACGGATACCTGCGGAAGCAAACCACTTACGTCCGCTGGTCGTGAGGAGCAGCCCTTCGCGCTGCGTAATGAAAAGGAAATGGTGGAGGAACCGATGCGTCGTAGAGAATTTCTGATCCTGTCCGGCGGCTTGATCCTGACGGCCGGCAGCGCCCGCGAGGCGCTGGCCCAATTGCCGAAGATCCAGAAGAAGGACACCTACAAGGTCGGCTTCGCCCAGACCGAGTCCAACAACCCGTGGCGCATCGCGCAGACGAAGTCGATGCAGGACGAGGCCCGGAAGCGCAACTGGCAGCTCGTCTACACGGACGCCGCCGGCTCCGCCGCCAAGCAGGTCGCGGACGTGAACTCCATGATCGCCCAGAAGGTGGACGCGATCTTCCTCGCGCCCCGCGAAGAGAAGCCCTTGATCCCCGCCGTGATGGCCGCGAAGCGCGCCGGTATCCCGGTGATCCTCCTCGACCGTTCGGTCGATCCGAGCCTCGCGAAGCCCGGTGAAGACTACATCACCTTCATCGGTTCGGACTTCATCGAGGAAGGCCGCCGCGCCGGCGAATGGCTCACCAAGACCATGAACGGCAAGGCCAACATCATCGAGCTGCAGGGCACCACGGGCTCCTCGCCCGCGAACGACCGCCGCACGGGCTTCGCCAACTTCATCAAGAACCATCCCGACATGAAGATTGTGGCGAGCCAGTCGGGCGACTTCGCCCGCGACAAGGGCCGCCAGGTCGCCGAGACCCTGCTGCAGTCGAACCCGACCGCCAACGCGATCTACGCCCACAACGACGAGATGGCCATCGGCGCCATCGCGGCGCTGGAAGCGGCCGGCAAGAAGCCTGGCCAGGACGTGACCATCGTGTCCATCGACGGCACCCGCGACGCGCTGCAGGCCATCATCGACGGCAAGATGGGCGCCACGGTGGAATGCTCGCCCTTCTTCGGCCCGGCCGCCTTCGACACGCTGGTCCGCTACGCCAACGGCGAGACCATCCCGCCGAAGATCATCAACGAGGACCGCTTCTTCGATAAGACGAACGCAAGCCAGTTCCTCGCGGCGGCGTATTAAGCTGAACTCCTCTCCCCGCTCGCGGGGAGAGGTCGAGCGCGCCCGTCAGGGCGCGACCGGGTGAGGGGAGGTGCAGGCTTATCCTGAGAGCCCCCCTCGCCCTCGCTCCGTTTCACTCCGCTTGTCGCATCGGCCGGTCCGCCGATGCGACCCTCTCCCCGCGAGCGGGGAGAGGTGTTGGTCGCTCCAACCGAACAGCCCATGACCCAACCCCTCCTCACCATGCGCGGGATCGACAAGCGCTTCGCGGGCGTCGCGGCGCTCACGGGCGCGTCGCTCGAGGTCGGGCGCGGGGAGGTGCATGCGCTCATCGGGCAGAACGGCGCCGGCAAATCGACGCTGATCAAGATCCTCACGGGCTACTACACCCGCGATGCGGGCGAGATCCTGTTCGACGGCAAGCCGATCGCCTTCAACAAACCCGCCGAGGCGCAGGCTGCCGGCATCTCCACGATCTACCAGGAGATCAACCTCGTTCCGTACCGCTCGGTGACCGAGAACATCTGCCTCGGCCGCGAAAGCCGCCGCTTCGGGCTTCTCGACTGGCGCGCCATGCACAAGGAGGCGGAGGCGTTGCTCGCCCGCTTCAACGTGCATGTGGACGTGCGCCAGCCGGTGATGACCTATTCCACCGCCGTGCAGCAGATGGTGGCAATCGCCCGCGCCATCGGCTTCAACGCGAGGCTCGTCATCATGGACGAGCCCACCTCGTCGCTGGACGAGCAGGAGGTCGGCGTTCTTTTCGACGTGATCCGCCAGCTCAAAGCCGCCGGCGTCTCGGTGATCTTCGTGAGCCACAAGCTCGACGAGCTCTACGCGGTGTGCGACGCGGTCACGATCATGCGCGACGGGCGAACCGTTCGCGTGTCGCCCATGGACGCGATCTCGAAGCTCGATCTCGTCACCACCATGATCGGCCGCCAGCTTGAGGCGAGCGAGCAAAAGGCCGGCGCCGGCGGCCGCCGCGGGGCCGGAGAGGGGGCCCTCCTCGACGTGAAAAACCTCGTGTCCGGCCGCAAGGTGCGCGACGTGAGCGTCGATGTGCGCCCGGGCGAAATCGTCGGCCTCGCCGGGCTCCTCGGCTCCGGCCGCACGGAAACCGCCCGCGTGGTGTTCGGGGTCGATCGGGGCGAGGGCGGCCGGGTGGCTTTTGCCGGTCGGGACGGGGTGGTCGCCGAACCCTCGGAGGCCATCAAGGCCGGCATGGGCTTCCTGTCGGAGGATCGCAAGCTCGAGGGCATCGTGCCCGGCATGTCGGTGCGCGAGAACCTGACCCTCGCGCTCATGCCCCATCTCGCCCGCCGCGGGATCGTGGACGAGGCGCGGAGCCGCGAGATCGTGGACCGCTTCATCCGGCGGCTCGGCATCAAATGCGCGAGCCCCGAGCAGCGCATCCGCGAACTCTCCGGCGGCAACCAGCAGAAGGTTCTGCTGGCCCGCTGGCTTTGCATGAACCCGAAGCTCCTCATCCTCGACGAGCCCACCCGCGGCATCGATGTGGGCGCCAAGGCCGAGATCCTGAGCCTCGTGCGGGAACTCGCCGGCCAAGGCCTCGGCGTGCTGATGATCTCCTCCGAGCTCGAAGAGATCATCGAGGCGGCCAGCCGCGTCTTCGTGCTCCGCGACGGGCACACGGCCGCGGAACTCACCGGCGAGGACGTCAACGAGCCCGCCATCATGGCCGCCATGGCCCACGGGCATCAGACGCATCCCGAGGAGGAGCTCCATGGCTAAGGCATCTCATGTCATGGGTGGTTGCGAGCGCCGTCGGAGGGTGCCGCTCAAGGTGCACGGGGCAGTGATGCACCGCGAGGAGGCGCTCCATGGCTGACGCCGCATTGCCCGCTCCTTCCGCGGGACGTTCCCTCCGCTTCGACTGGAAGGCCTTCCTGTCCCGCTGGGGCGCGCTGGTGGCGCTTGCGCTCCTCATCCTCTTCAACCTCGCCTTCACGCCGAACTTCGCGACCTGGCAGACGCTCAACGTCAATCTCACGCAGGTCTGCGCCATCGTGATCGTGGGCGTCGGAATGACCCTCGTCATCGCGACCGGGGGCATCGACCTGTCCGTGGGCTCGCTCATGGCGATCGCGGGCGCGCTGGCGCCGCTCATCTTCCTCGGCACCCTCGTGCCGATGCCGCATCCTTATCTGGGCGTGGCGCTCGCCTTCGTGATCCCGGTGCTGGCGGCAGGGGCCTTCGGCTGGTTCAACGGCTGGCTCATCACGCGCTTTCGCATCCAGCCCATCATCGCGACGCTGGTGCTCTTCATCGCCGGACGCGGCATCGCGCAGGTGATGACGAACGGCAACCTCCAGGTCTTCAAGGTGCCGGAGTTCCAGTTCATCGGTCTGGGCCGCGTGTTCGGCATCCCGTTCCAGGCCGTGCTCATGGTGGTCATCGTGGCGGCCGCGGCCTGGATGCTGCGCCGGACCGTGTTCGGCCGGCAGATCCTGGCCATCGGCGGCAACGAGCGCGCCGCGCGGCTCTCGGGCGTGCCCGTCGCATCCGTGAAGCGCCGGGTCTACATGATCTCGGGCCTTCTCTCCGGCATCGCCGGGCTCATCGTGATCGCGCGGAACTCCGCCGCCGACGCCAACCTCGTCGGCCTCGGCATGGAGCTCGATGCCATCGCGGCGGTGGCGGTGGGCGGAACGCTTCTCACCGGCGGGCGCGCCACGGTGGTGGGAACTCTCGTCGGCGCTCTGATCATCCAGCTTGTGCGCTACACCCTGCTTGCCAACGGCGTACCGGATTCGGCCGCGCTCATCGTCAAGGCCGCGATCATCGTTCTCGCGGTATGGCTCCAGCGGCAGAGCCAGAGCTAAGTCATGCAGTCTCTCGCTCCCCAGACCATCCGCTCGGTCAGCCGCCACGGCGTGCTGCTGGCGCTCGTGGCGCTGATCGTCTTCGGCTGGCTGCGCTATGACAATTTCCTCGGCTCGTTCAACATCCTGACCGTGCTGCGCTACAACGCCATGTTCGCGCTGGTGGCGCTCGGCATGGCCTATGTGATCATGACGGGCGGCATCGATCTGTCGGTCGGATCGACGGCGGCGCTCGGCTCCGTGGTGGCGGCGCTGCTCTCACCTTACGGCGTGCTGCCGGGGCTCCTCGGCGGCGTGGCGGCGGGACTCGCGGTGGGCGCCGTGAACGCGCTCGTGATCACGCGCATGAACATTCTGCCGTTCATCGCGACGCTGGCCACCATGCTGGCGGCGAGCGGCTGCGCGCTGCTGCTGGCCGACAACCAATCCGTCTCCGTGTCCTACGAAACCGGCTTCGTGGAGCTGGGCCAGGGCGATTTCCTCGGCTTCCCGATCCCGGCCTGGATCGCGGGCGCTGCTTTTCTCATCGGCTCCATCGCGCTGAACCTCACGGCCTGGGGCCGCACGGTGCTGGCGATTGGCGGCAACGAGGACGCGACGCGGATGATGGGCCTCGCCGCCGACCGGGTGAAGGCGTCCGTCTACCTGCTGAGCGGCGGGCTCGCGGGCCTCGCAGGCGTGATCCTCGCGGCGCAGTTCGGCGCGGGTCAGCCCATCGAGGGCGTGGGCTGGGAGCTCTTCGCCATCGCGGCCGTGGTCGTCGGGGGCACGCTGCTCACCGGCGGCGTCGGCTCGGTGGGCGCGACGCTCGCGGGCGTGCTGCTCTTAGGGCTGATCTTCAACATCCTGAACTTCGAGAACGGCTTGGGGTGGATTTCGCTCTCGGCCTATTGGCAATCCGTGATCCGCGGCGCCTTCCTGCTCCTCGTAGTCGTGATCCAGGCCCGCCTCGTCGCCCGCACCGAAGCGGCGGCTTAACGCTCAAACAGCACAACGTCGGAAAGTAACCCCATGCCTCGTATCGCCTCGATCGAATCCGGCTTCTACCGCATCGCGCTGCCCGAGGTGCTGACGGACTCCATGCACGGCGAGATGCGCGATTTCGAGCTCAACACCGTGCGCGTGCGCGACGCGGACGGGGCGGAAGGCGTGGGTTACACCTTCACGGTCGGCCGCAACGGCGGTGCCATCGACTCGATCCTCACCCGCGAGTTCCCTGACATTCTCGCGAACGAGGAGGCCGACCATATCGAGCGCCTCTGGAACAAGGCTTGGTGGGCGCTCCATTACGGCGGCCGCGGCGGCCCGACCGTGCTCGCGCTCTCGGCCTTCGACATGGCTCTCTGGGATCTCAAGGCGAAGCGCGCGGGTCTGCCTCTGTGGAACTACCTCGGCGGCTTCGACCCCAAGGTGCCGTGCTACGCGGGCGGCATCGATCTGGAGCTCCCCCTCGACAAGCTCTTGCGCCAAACCGACAACAACCTCGCCAAGGGCTTCCGCGCCATCAAGATGAAGGTCGGCCGCAAGCGCCTCGCCGAGGACGTGGAGCGCGTGCGCGCCATGCGCGAATACTTGGGCGAGGGCTTCCCGCTCATGGTGGACGCCAACATGAAGTGGACCGTGGACGAGGCGATCCGCGCGGCCCGGGCGCTGCAGCCCTACGATCTCACCTGGATCGAGGAGCCCACGATTCCGGACGATCCGGCGGGGCACGCCCGCATCGTGCGCGAGGGCGGCCTGCCCGTGGCGGTGGGCGAGAACCTGCGCACGCTCTGGGAGTTCAAGCAGTACATCGCGACCGGCGCCGTGACGTACCCTGAGCCCGACGTCACCAATTGCGGCGGCGTCACGCCCTTCATGAAGATCGCGCACCTGGCCGAGGCCTTCAACATGCCGGTCACGACCCACGGGGCGCACGACGTGACCGTGCATCTCCTGGGTGCCTGCCCCAACCGCTCCTTCCTCGAGGCCCACGGCTTCGGGCTCGAGCGCTACATCGCCGAGCCGCTGAAGATCGAGGAAGGCTTCGCCATCGCGCCGAACCGGCCCGGCCACGGCATCGAATTCGACTGGGCCGGCCTCGACCGGATTCGGGCATAAAGAAAACCAGATCGCGCGCCAGAACGGGCGCCGAAAGCGGGATTTGAGGGCGGACAGAATGGCGGAGCGCTTCGACTATATCGTCGTGGGGGGCGGCTCGTCCGGCTGCGTGGCGGCGGCCAAGCTCGTGCAGGAAAGCGGCGCCCGGGTGCTGCTGCTGGAGGCCGGCCACTCGCACCGCCACCCGCTCCTCGACATGCCGCCCGGCATCTTCAAGATGATCAACGGCTCGAAGTTCATGCGCTACCACCAGACGGTGCCGCAGGAGCACCTCGACGGGCGCGTGCACGACATCCCGCAGGCTAACGTGCTGGGCGGCGGCTCCTCGGTGAACGCGCAGGTGTATATGCGCGGCCGCCCCTCCGATTACGACGAGTGGCACGAATTGCTGCGCGGCGAGAACGACTATCCCGGCTGGGGCTGGAAGCATGTGCTGCCGCATTTCCGCGGCATGGAGGGCAACAACCGCCTCCACGACGAACGCCACGGTGCCAGCGGCCCGCTGCTCGTGTCCGACCCCGGCCACATCAACGATCTCTCGCGCTGGTTCGTGCAGGCCATGCAGGCCTTAGGGGAACCCTACAACCACGATTTCAACGGGCCGAACCAGCGGGGCGTGGGCTTCTACCAATTCATGAACCGCATGGGGAAGCGCAGCTCCGCGGCCTATGCGTTCATCGCGCCGCTCGAAGGCGACCCGCGCCTCACCATCCGCCTCAATGCCCGCGTGCGCCGTGTCGAGATCGAGAACGGCCGCGCCGTCGGCGTCACCTACCGCGATGCCAAGGGCGCGGACCGTACGGTCTATGCGGACGGGGAGGTGGTTCTCGCCTCCGGCGCTCTCGTGACGCCGCAGCTCCTCATGCTTTCGGGCGTGGGCCCGGCCGAGCAATTGAAGCAGCACGGCATCCGCACCATCGTGGATCTGCCCGGCGTCGGCGAGAACCTGATCGACCATCCGGAGGTGCCGATCATCTCCGAGGTGAGCGGCAAATACGGCTACTACAAGCAGGGCGTGGGCTGGCGGATGCTCTTGAACGGCATCCATTTCAAGCTGTTCAAATCCGGTCCCATCCTCTCCGCCGGCGTCGAGGCCGGGGCCTTCGTGAACCCGACGGACCCCAACGCCGAGCCCACGATCCAGGCCTTTTGCGTACCGATCGTCTATCTCGACCGCGATACGCTCGGGCTCGTGCAGGACACCTATGGGCTCACGATTACCACCGTGGTCGTAAAGCCGAAATCGCGCGGCTTCGTGCGCCTGCGCTCGGCCGATCCCGACGCCATGCCGCTCGTCTCGCCGAACCTGCTCTCGCACCCTGACGATGCCCGCGCCATGATCGACGGGCAGCGCTATTTCCTGCGTGCGTTCCAGACGAGCCCCTTGGCCGAGCGCATCAAGAAGGTCTCGATTCCGAACCCGGAGGAGACGAGCGACGAAGCCATCATGAAGCATTGCAAGCGCTTCGTGAAAACCAACTACCACCCCGCCGGCACCTGCCGCATGGGGGCCGCCAACGACCCCCTCACCGTGCTCGATTCGCGCCTTCGGGTGCGCGGCGTCGAGGGGCTTCGCGTCTGCGATCTCTCGGCGATGCCGAACATCAATGCGGGCAACACCAACGCGCCCGCGATGATGATGGGGAGCCGCGTCGCCGAACTCATCGGCGAGGCCGCGGGTGTGTCGCGGGAGGCCCGCAGCCCCGACAACTGGCTGAAAGTGGAGCCCCAGATGGCGGGGCACGGTTAGGCGCGGGAGCCCACGCTCCGCCCGCGGCGGAGCCTTACGACGTCGCGAAGTGTTCCGCCTCGGCGTCGAACTGTTCGCCTTCGAGCAAGGCGACGGCCAGGATCGTGTTCTTGTTGATGAGCACGATCCCGGTTTTGGTTTCCAGCGGGATGAAGCGGCGGTCGTCGCAGAACATGTCGAGGGCGCGCTGGTTGTTGCGCAGGAACACGAAGCCGTACTTCACCAGGCCGCCTTCGAACTCGACGCGAACGGGCAGCTTGTTCTTGCTGATCGAGAGGATGCGCTCGGGCCCCCACGAGACCTGCGAGAGCCTCCGTGGGGTCCTTATAGGAATGGTTCATCCTGGTCTCCTGCGCGGTTCAGGGGCGCGTTCAAGAAAGGCTGCATCAGGCGCGCACCGGCGCCGGATGGCAACCCGTCAGGCTGCGGCCGAGGTCGCGGGCTCCTTGTCGGGATCGGTCCAGACCACCTTGTTCCGCCCCGTGCGCTTGGCTGCGTACAGGGCCTCGTCCGACGCCCTCAAGAGGTCGCGCACGTCCTGCGGATGCTGCGGGTCGAAGGCCGCAAGGCCGATGCTCGCCGTCACGACGCCGTAGGTGCTCTTCGGATGCGCCATCCCGGCTGCTTCGAGCGCCGAGCGGATCGCCTCGGCCACGAAGCGGGCGCCCTTGGCGTCGGTCTCGGGCAGGAGCAGGGTGAATTCCTCGCCGCCGACCCGGGCCACCACGTCCGAGCTACGGCGGTTCAGGCGCAACACCGACGCCACCTGCCGCAGGCATTCGTCACCGGCGGCATGGCCGAAATGGTCGTTGAACTGCTTGAAGAAATCCACGTCGAGGGTGAGCAATCCGAACGGGGTGCCGTGGCGAAGCGCGCGGCGCCACTCCTGATCGAGGCATTCCTCGAAGGCGCGGCGATTGTGCAGGCCTGTCAGCGCGTCCGTGCGCGCGAGTTCCAGGAGCTGCTCCTCGAGCGCGCGCCGCTCGGTGATGTCGCGCACCGAGGCCACGTAGCCGTCCGGCTCGCCGGCCGCATTCTGCACCAGGCGGAACGTCGCCTCGGTCCAGACCCAGCTCCCATCCTTGCGGCGAAAGCGCTGGCGGCTCACGGCCATCGGGGTGCGGCCGGTGCTGAGATCGTCCAGCACGCGGCTCAAGCCCTCGGCCTCGTCGGGGTGAACGCCGTCCGTGGGTCGGGTGCCGATGAGTTCCTCGGGCTCGTATCCGAGCAGATCCCGCGCGGATGGGGACACGTAGCGGCGCACCGTGTCGCGGCCGGCCTGGACGATCATGTCGCTGGCGTTCTCGGCGAGCAGCCGATAGCGAGCCTCACCCGCCCGTGCGGCCTCTTCCGCGGCGCGGCGGGCCGTGATGTCCGTGAAGGTGCGCACGGCGCCGCCGCCCGGCAGGTCCACGGTGCGGATTTCCAGGATCGTGCCGTTCGGCCGCCGGCGCTCGTAGGTCGCAAGATCCGGAGACAGGCCGCCGATATGGACGAGCTGCTGCACCGACGGGTCGGCGCCCTCGAACTCGCCCGAGCGGCGCTGATGCGCCAAGAGATCGCTGAAGCGCACATTCGCTTGCACCAGGGACGGCGGCAGATCGAGCAGCTCCATGGCGCGGCGGTTGCACACCCGCACGGTGTCGTCCGCATCGAACATGAGCAGCCCCTGGTCCATATGCTCCAGGGTCGCGCGCAGCACGCGCTCTGTGCGGGCGCGGGCATTATGGATGCGCACGAAGCCGACGCCGAAGATCGTGATCGCCAGCATCGCGGCGAGCGCGATGCCGAGATCGCGCAGGGCATCCTCCCGCCACGCAGCTGTCACCTCGCTCTTGGCCAGCGCCGCAACGATGACGAGAGGCCAGCCGTCGACGCGGCGATAGCTCACCACGCGCACGATCCCGTCGGACGCCGTCGCGGCCTCGTAGGTGCCGGACGGGGCGACGGGCAGCTGATTGCGGAACAGCGCTGCCCCGGACGCGTCGCGGCCGATGTTGGCCGGGTCGAAGGGGCGCCGCACCAGGATGGTGCCGTCCGCACTGAAGAGCACGATCGCGCCCTCCTGGCCGACGTCGATGTCCTCGTAGAAGCGCTGGAAGGCGTCCAGCGCCACATAGGCCACGACCGCGTTACCAGGAATGCCGTCGCGGGCCTTGATGCGCCGGCTGACGGGAACGAGCCACGTGGTGCCCGACGCGTCCTGAACGGGTTTTCCGATGTGGAGCCCGCCCTCGCTGCGAGGCGCCTGGTCGGCCGCCGCCGCGCCGAGGTCGATGTCGCGTCCGGGAATGAACTCGAAGATCGCGGCGCCGGTGTCTCGCTCCAGCACCTGGATCGCCCGCACATAGGACTGGTTCCGGGTGAGTTCGGCCAGAAGCGCCGTCACGGAACTGCGTTTGACGGCGTCCTGGGGATCGGGGCCGAGCTCCTTGGCGACCGCGCGCAGGAGCATGTCCACGGAATCCATGGTGCGGGCCGTATGCTGGTTCAGCGTATAGACCATGGACTGGGTTCGCGCCCGCGCCGCCGCCATGACCTGATCGCCGGCCTGCCAGGTCGCCGCGATCGCAAGCGCGAGCAGGACGCACGAGGCGAGCGCAACCCCCAGCACCACCAGTATCTGGGGTGACATGCTCCGCCAGGGGAGGCGGCGAGCCTGATCGGACGCTGCCCGCATCCTGGGCCTACCCGGCGCTCATGCGGAAGGGCTGATCCCATCCGGGCCGTGGGGCATAGGTAACCGGGTCGGTGCCCGCCTGGCTCGACGCTTCGGCGCGCAGGCGCAGGATCAGCTCCTCCTTTGGCATCGGCCGCCCGAGCAGATAGCCCTGGCCGTACTCGCAGCCGAGTTCGCGCAACACCGCCAGCTCGGACGCGGTCTCGATCCCCTCGGCCACGACCGAGCAATGGAAGCGGTGGGCCATGTCGATGATGGAGCGGCAGAACTCCCGCTTCACCTCGTCCTCGCCGCAGCCCGTCACGAAGGAGCGGTCGATCTTGAGGGAGGTGAAGGGCAGATCGCGCAGGCGCGCGAGGGACGAGTGGCCCTGCCCGAAATCGTCCAGCGAGAGCTCGACGCCGTAGATGCCGAGTTGCGCCGCGACCTCCTGGGCAAGGGCGATGCTCTCGAGCGCCTGATCCTCGGTGATTTCAAGGACGAGGCCCGGGAACGCGTCCGCCCGGGGGCGGTGCTGGCGGATCATCTCGGCGATGGGCGCCGAGAGGAGGGCACTCGACGGCGCGTTGACGCACAGACGCAGCGGCCGGCCGGCGCGGTAGAAGGCGTCCCAGTCCTTGAGCGCGGCGAGCAGGACGAATTCGGTCAGCTGCGAGAGGGCCTCGTCGCTGGCACCGGGCAGAAATCCGCTCGGCGGCACGATGCCGAGCACCGGATGGCGGGCCCGGATCAGACCCTCGGCGCCCGCGGTCTCCCCGGTGCGCAGGTCGAGCTTCGGCTGATACCAGAGTTCGAGCCAGCCGCGGTCCAGCGCCTCCTGGAGCGGGAAGGCAATGGCGGCATCCGACAGGTGGGCCGGGCACGGCAGGACGCTCTCCGCCCGGTCCGCCACGGGATCCTGCACCTCGTCCAGGGCCATGCGGATCTGCTTGATCCGGAAGGGCTTCGTGATCGGCGGCAGCAGGCGGAAGCCGTAGCGCCCGCCGATGGCCTTCACGGTGTTCAGGACCGCCTCGCCGCGCCCGCTCACAAGCTGCACGGTGCCGCGATAGCCCCGGTCCGCAAAGGCCCGGAAGGCCTCGATGGCGTCGCCCGTGCCGAGCTTGAGGTCGAGGAAGATGAGGGAGGGGTTGACCGCCGGGATCGCCGAAGCGGCGCTCGGGATGTCGCCGAAATCCACCACGTCGAAGCGTTCGCTCGGGATGGCCGCGCGGATCACCTGCCGAACGGCCGCCTCGTCGTCGAGGATCAGCACCGACGGCTTGGCCGTGGCTGGCTGTATTGCGTGCATCGAAAAGTCCTGGCCGGGGGGAGTCATGCCCCAATGCACCCTTGTGCCAAAACCGTCCCGGAAGGTCAGGTCGGCCAAACAGCTTAAGGCTGCCTGCACACGGCTCCGCTTCGGGCCTGCGCAACGAGGCGAGGGGTGGCAGTCGATCCCTTCGAGGTCGAGCCGCAGGATTCTGCACTGCGAAGCAATCCTAAGGCAACCAATGCGCTCCCGTCCGCAATCGCGCTGCAACACAGGCATGAGAAACCATCCTCAATCTTGGAGGCTTCCATGCTCGATCACGATCAAGCGGCGCTCGTCGCCAGCACACTCGCTACCTTTGCCTGCGTCTTCGGCGTGTTCTCGGTGTTTCTCCTGATGCGGTGAGGGGCGGGCTTTTCCGCCTCCGCGCCGCCCCTTGGATCGCCGCGCCTCCAGCGAGGCGCTCGGGCCGACCTGAACCCTTTTGCCCTCTCGTCGTTCTCCCCGTTGACCTTCCCATGATGGGAAGGTCTACAACGGCTGCCATCGGTATTTCGATGAGGAGATCGCCATGGTGGCGAAGACCAACTCCGGCCTTGCCGGCACCCGTCTCGACATCCCCATCCGGGGCATGACCTGCGCGTCCTGCGTCGGGCGGGTCGAGCGCGCGTTGCGCGGCGTGGAGGGCGTGAGCACCGTGGCGGTGAACATCGCGACCGAGCGGGCGCAGGTGTCCTTCGGAACCGGCCCGGCCGACGCCGCCCTGATCGCGAACACCATCCGCGACGTCGGCTACGAGCCCGTCGAGGACACCCTGGAGCTGAAGATCGCAGGCATGACCTGCGCCTCCTGCGTGGCCCGCGTCGAGCGCGCGCTGAAGGCGGTGCCCGGCGTCATCGAGGCCAACGTGAACCTGGCGACCGAGCGCGCCACCGTCCGTGCCGTGGGCACGCCCGAGGCCGCGCTGGTCCGGGCCGTCGAGGAGACGGGCTACGAGGCCGAGCCCGTTCGCGCGGAGGTGGACACCACGGACCGCGAACGCGCGGCTCGCGCCGCCGAAATGCGCTCCCTGCAGCGCTCTGTGGTGCTGGCCGCCATCGGCACCGTGCCGCTCGTCGCGTTCGAGATGGGCGCCCATGTCTCGGACGCCGTGCACGACCTGTTGCACACGCTCATCGGCATGGAGCGGGTGAAGATCCTCTCGTTCCTGCTCGCCACCTTCGTGCTGTTCGGCCCGGGCCTGCGCTTCCACGCCAAGGGCTGGCCCGCGCTCCTGCGCGGTGCGCCCGACATGAACTCGCTCGTGGCGCTCGGCACCCTTGCGGCCTTCGGCTATTCGGCGGTCGCGACCTTCGCGCCGGGCCTGCTGCCCGCAGGCACCGACTACACCTATTACGAAGCGGGCGCCGTCATCGTGACGCTCATCCTCCTCGGGCGCTGGTTCGAGGCCAGGGCCAAGGGCGAGACCAGCGAGGCGATCCGCCGGCTCATGACGCTCCGCGCCAAGACCGCGCGGGTGCTTCGCGACGGCGAGGAGGTGGAGGTCGCCGTCGAGGCGGTTCGCGTCGGCGACGTCGTCGCGATCCGCCCGGGCGACAAGATCCCCGTCGACGGCGAGGTCGTGGAAGGTGCGTCCTATGTGGACGAAGCCATGATCACCGGCGAGCCGGTGCCGGCGCACAAAGGCATCGGCAGCACCGTCGTCGGCGGAACGATCAACGGCAACGGCTCCCTGCGTTTCCGCGCCACCAGGGTCGGGGCCGATACGCTGCTGGCGCAGATCGTGCGCACGGTGGAGGCCGCGCAGGGCTCGAAACTGCCGATCCAGGCGGTGGTCGACCGGGTGACCCTGTGGTTCGTGCCGGCCGTGATAGGGCTGGCCCTGCTCACCGCGCTCGTGTGGCTCGTCTTCGGCCCGTCGCCCTCGCTCACCTATGCGCTCGTGAATGCGGTCGCGGTGCTCATCATCGCCTGCCCCTGCGCCATGGGCCTCGCGACGCCGACCTCGATCATGGTGGGCACCGGCAAGGCCGCCGAGATGGGCGTGCTGTTTCGCCGGGGCGAGGCGCTCCAGGCCTTGAAGGACGCCACCATCGTGGCCCTCGACAAGACCGGCACCCTCACCAAGGGCCAGCCCGAGCTCACGGATGTGGAGGTAGCGGAGGGCTTTGGCGAGGCGGATGTGCTCGCCGCGGTCGCCGCTGTCGAGAGCCGCTCGGAGCATCCCGTGGCGCAGGCGATCGTCACGGCCGCGCAGGGGCGGGGGCTCCGCCTCGCGACCCCGGAGGCCTTCGAGGCGGAGCCGGGCTTCGGGGTGCGCGCCACCGTCGAGGGCCGCCGCGTCGAGGTCGGCGCCGACCGCCTGATGCGGCAGCTCGGGCTCGACGTGGCGCCCTTCGCAGGCCTCGCGGCGCGCCTCGCGGACGAGGGCAAGACGCCGCTCTATGCGGCGATCGACGGCCGGCTCGCCGCGATCATCGCGGTCGCCGACCCGATCAAGCCCACCACGCCGGCGGCCATCGCGGCCCTGAAGCGCTTAGGGGTGAGGGTCGCCATGATCACGGGCGACAACCGCCGCACCGCCGAGGCCATCGCGCGGCGGCTCGGCATCGACGAGGTGGTGGCCGAGGTGCTGCCCACCGACAAGGCGGAGGTGGTGCGCCGCTTGCAAGCCGCAGGTGCCGCCCGGGTGGCTTTCGTGGGCGACGGCATCAACGACGCGCCGGCTCTCGCGCAGGCCGATGTGGGCCTCGCCATCGGCACGGGCACGGACATCGCCATCGAGAGCGCCGACGTGGTGCTCATGTCCGGCGATCTGCGCGGCGTGCCGAATGCCATGGCGCTCTCGCAGGCCACGATCCGCAACATCCACCAGAATCTCGGCTGGGCCTTCGGCTACAACGCGGTGCTGATCCCGCTCGCCGCCGGCGCGCTCTACCCCGTGTTCGGCATCCTGCTCTCGCCCATGCTGGCGGGGCTCGCCATGGCGCTCTCCAGCGTCAGCGTCTTGACCAATGCGCTCCGCCTGCGCTCCTTCCGTCCGCCGCTGGACGACGAGCATGGCGCAGGGGATGGAGCCGGAATCCTGGCGCCCGCGGAATAGGAGAGGTCTGCGATGAAGATCGGCGAAGCCGCGGAGGCGTCGGGCGTCTCCGCCAAGATGATCCGCTATTACGAGAGCATCGGCCTGCTCGCGAAAGCGGCGCGGCGGGACAACGGCTACCGCGATTACGACGCGCGCGACATCCACGACCTGCGCTTCATCAAGCGCGCCCGAACGCTCGGATTTTCGGTCGAGGAGATCACGCGCCTGCTGGGCCTGTGGCGCGATGCGGCTCGCCCGAGCCGGGAGGTGAAGGCGATCACCGCCGCGCATATTGAAGACCTCGAGGCGCGGATCGCCGAGATGCAGGGGATGGTGAGCGCGCTAATGCACCTTGCCTCCCATTGCCACGGCAACGACCGCCCGGATTGCCCCATCCTCGACGAACTCGGCGGCGCGAAGCCCCCTCAGGGCCGGAGCGCGGAAGCAGGCCGCGCCGCGTCGAAGGCATCGCGCAGCCCGGCGCGCGGCTGAACCCGCCCGGCGGGCTGCTTCACAGGAAGCCGTGTTCGCGAAGGGCTGCGAGGGAGGCCGCGGCACTCACGTGGTGGATGAACACACCGCCGGCGCCCTCCCACAGATGCCGGAACTTGTCGCGGTCGTCGACGAGGGCGTCGCCCGAACTGCAATGCTCGTGCTTCAGGGCCGCCGTCGTGGTGATGACGGGCACGCCCGGGAAATGGCGCTCGGCCCAGCGGCGCTTTTGCGCCTCGGCCCAGCCGCCGCGAGGTAGGCCCGTCAGGATGACAGGATCGAGGTGTCGCACGGCGCCGTAGAGCTCCATGGCGTCCGGCAGGAGGTCGAGGGTGTCGAAGAAGCCGGGCGCGGAGGCCAGCGCCGCCCAGAAGCGCTGCAGCCCGAACCGGCGCTCGTAGACCCGGGGCGGCATCCCGAACACCCGGGCCGCGCCGCGATCGAAGTCGGCGAGAACGCCATCGCAATCGAGAAAGAGGGTTCGCATCCGTCCTCCGCACATCGTTGGATCCATTCCAACGATCGAACGAAGCTCTTGTTCGGACCGGCGCCAAGCCCATCCTGAAGTCCAATTCAGGTACCGTGAGCCCCCACGACGTGACTTGCCGACCACATCTTGGTGAAATCCATGCCCAGAGCGGGGACCTGGCCCGTGTGCGCGCTTGTAACGGTTCGTCAGGGGTGGTCTGATACAGGCGATCAACTTTCATCCACAGGACTCTCCGCGTGACCGACCAAGCTTCCAGACCTTCGGCTTCTCCGAATTACATCGAACTTGCCGCCGACATCGTGTCCGCCTTCGTGAGCAAGAACGCGGTTCCTGTCTCCGAATTGCCGGCCCTCATCGCCAATGTTCACGGCGCCCTGCGCAATGTGGGCAGCCCGGCCCCCAAGGCCGAGGAGATCAAGCTGACGCCGGCCGTTCCGGTGAAGAAGAGCATCACGGCGGATGCGATCATCAGCCTTGAGGACGGCAAGCCCTACAAGTCCATGAAGCGGCATCTGAGCCGCCTCGGCCTCACCCCCGAGCAATACCGCACCAAATGGGGACTGCCCTCCGACTACCCCATGGTGGCCCCGAGCTACGCCGCCAAGCGCTCGGAGCTCGCCAAGAGCCTCGGCCTCGGCCTGATGCGCAAGAAGCCGGCCCAAGCGAAAGCCGCCGCCACCACTGCCAAGAAGACCGCCTCCGATACGCCGAAAAAGCGCGGCCCCAAGAAAGAAGGCTGACCTCGGGTCAGCCGCGGAGGGGAACCTCCAAACCCGTCGTTGCCGGCCTCGCGAGCCAAGGTAGCCCGCGAGGCCGGCAACGACGACGCTACGTCCGGCAGGTCGGTGTTGTCCGTGCCAGAGCTGCGGGCAGGCCGGCTGCCGGTCGTGCGTCCTGAGGCCTGTGAGGTCGAACAAGAACCGTAGGGAGGTCGTGCCGCGGAGCACGCCGGCTCGTGCGGCAGGGGGCCCAACGCCAGAAAGCACGGGGGAGAACGACCGTGGCTGATCATTCCGTGGCCGCATCGCCCGAGACGGTGCATTGGGGCTATTTCGACGCGTCTCTGCCGCCCATTCTGACCGTCGAACCCGGCGACACCGTTACCCTTTCCACGGTCTCGGGCAGTCCCGAGATGATGCCGGCAAGCGGCTTCCACGTTCCGCCCGCTCTGAGAGCCATTCACGCGGCGATGCGGCCGAAGCTGCCGGGGCACATCTGCACCGGGCCGGTCGCGATACGAGGAGCCAGGGCAGGCCAGACGCTCGAGGTCCGCATCAAGGCTATCGATCTCCACTACGATTGGGGCTTCACCTACTCGGCACCCCAGAAGGGAGCCCTTCCCGATGATTTCGAGAGCATGCACCTCATGCATGTGGCCCTCGACCCCGATCGTCGGATCGGCCGGCTGCCCTGGGGACAAACGCTCGACCTGAAACCCTTCTTCGGAGTCATGGCGGTCGCCCCGCCTGCATCATGGGGAGCGCTGAGCACGCTGCCGCCCCGCCGCAACGGCGGCAATCTCGACAACAAGGAATTGGTGGCAGGCACGATTCTCTACCTGCCGATTCATGTCGACGGCGCCCTGTTCTCGGTCGGCGACGGGCATGGGCTTCAAGGCGACGGGGAGGTTTGCGTCACGGCCATCGAGACAGGACTGGTCGGCACCTTCGAATTGCATCTGCGGGACGACATGGCGCTGACCTGGCCCATGGCCGAGACGCCAACCCACCTGATGACGATGGCGTTCGACCCCAGCCTCGACGCCTGCGTGACGATCGCCCTGCGCGGCATGCTGGACCTCGTGAGCGCTCGAACCGGCCTGACCCGCCAGGAGGCCTATGGCCTTTGCAGCCTGGTCGCGGATTTACGCATCACGCAGGTGGTGAACGGCAACAAGGGCGTGCACGTGATGATCGAGAAGCGACACCTGCAGCCTGTCGAGAGGCGCTGAGGCCGGGAAGTCATCGCAACTCATGTCTCTGCGAGACCTTTCGTCCTGGCAATGACCGAGCGCGACCTCCGATCGGCATGAGCCGATACGTCTAGTGACGTTACGGAATAGCAGCAATGACGTGTTCAAATCGCAAAGGCAGATGTACGCGCGTAGATTCTCTGGCCGTTATCTGTTTCTGTCAGTAGTGTTCAAAAAAGCCGCACGTAACCTGCGGCTGTGGCGAGCCAATCTGCTTCAGGTTAAGTATGCTTCTCGAATGCCGCTTCAGGTCGTAAGAGAAATAGGACCGTGCGCCCGCGAGAGGCGCGACACGAAGGGCGTTCTTTGAGGCGCTCTCGGCGGCTGTATCAGTGGGGGTGGTCATAATGTCTACAGTGCTTGAAAGCATCCGATTGCATCAGGCGGCGCATGCCGTCTCCGAGACCGTTGCCGACGAGTGCATCATCATCAACGTGGAGAACGGCAATTATCATCGGACCCTTGGTCCGGCATCGACCTTGTGGGAGCAGCTGAAGCGGCCCGTCAACTTCCAGGATTGGTTGACGCACGCACAGGGCATAAGTCCCGACCTGTCGACGGAGGCGTTGGCACAATTCGCCATCGAGCTACTCGACCATGGGCTTCTCGCCGTCGAGCCTGATGCAGCGGCTCAGATCAGGGCTCTTGTGACAAGCGAGAGGCCCCCGGAGAAAACTCTTCGACTTGAGACCTACGACGATATGGCCGACCTGTTGCTGCTCGACCCCATCCATGAGGTGAGCGAGCAAGGCTGGCCGCATCGGCCCGCAGCTGCATGACGAGCGCAAGGCCCGCCGAGACCCCCGCGCCGACATATCAAGATCTCTTCGACGGCATGAGGTCGGGCTATCAAAAGGCGGCTGCGATCGCGGGCGAAACTTGCATCGATCTCTGCATCGGTGGGCACACCGTGCGCCTGCAGATGGCCGGCGCCAGATGCCGGGACGCTGTGTCCCCGGCCTATGCTCACCTTACCCGAACAGAGGCCGCGCAAGAGCCTGATCTGACGATCCTGGTTTGGGAAACGCGTGGCAATGGCGTGAAGCCCCCGCATCCGGACTGGTCGAAGGCTCAGATCAGTGTGAAGGGAACCATCAAAGAGTATTCGGACCAGGGACAGTACGCGTCTTACATCTGGGGAGTGGGGGCCGCTCAAGTCCTCAGCACCTCAGACAAATTGGCCGTCTACTGGATCGACGATGCGGAGGAGATCCCATACTGGGAGCGCAGCTTTCCGTTCCGCCAGATCCTCAGCTGGTGGTTCGGACCGCTCGCGCTGCAACCCGTTCACGCGGCCTGCGTGGCCTGGGGCGATCAGGGTATCCTGATGCCGGGGATCAGCGGCTCCGGGAAGTCGACGACCAGCCTCAAGCTGTCGTTGTTGGGCTTCGATCTTCTAGGCGACGATTACGTCCTGCTGGATACAACCCGGGAGCCGAAGGTTTGGTCGCTGTTTCGCTCGGCCAAACTCAGTGACGGGTCTCTCAAGCTGCTGCCTGAGCTTGGCGGCCATGCGCGCCGCTACCGGCCCCTGGACGAGAAGCTCACGGTCTTCTGGCCGCCGCCCGAGGCAGGGAGAATGCGGGAGGCCGTCGATCTTGCCGCCATCGTGCTTCCAAAGGTCACCAAAGCAGCCCGGACGACCCTTGAACCCGCTTCTCCGGGCGAGGTGGTCCTCTCGCTCGCCCCCACCACCATCAACCACCTGGATGTGCCGGCACCGAAAGTGCTGTCCATGGCACGGGATCTAAGCGGGCGCCTTCCCGCCTATCGCCTCCTCCTCGGGTCCGATTTCGAGCGCAGTGCGGAGATCCTCAAAGATGTCCTCCGTTCCTAAGCCGACAACGTCTGTCATCCTGCCCGTCAAAGACGGCGAGTGCTTCGTCCTTGAGGCGCTGGCAAGCGTTCTAGGGCAGGACACCAATGCAAACCTGGAGATCATCGTCATTGACGACGGGTCCAGCGACCGCACCTCCGAACTGATACGGCAAGCCCTCCCCGAGGTCACGATCATCCGAACCGAGGGACGAGGATCCTCCGGCGCGCGCAATCTGGGGCTGACCCGATCGGCGGGCGACTTCGTCGGGTTCATCGACCACGACGACCTCTGGCCTGCGGGCAAGCTGAAACGGCAACTCGCCGACCTTGAGCGGGATCCCGATCTCGATATCGTGGTCGGGCGGACCCAGTACGAATGGTTGCCCGGTCGCGAGCCGATCGCGATGCCGTCTGCCGACGGCAACAATAGCCTTCACAACGTGAACCTGGGCGCATGCTTGTTTCGTCGCCGCGTGTTCGATCGCATCGGCCTGTTTGCCGCCGACATGCGCTACGCCGAAGACCACGACCTGTTTCTGCGCGCCCGAGAAGCGGGTTTGCGGTTCTGCATCAGCCAGGAGATCGGCCTCGTCTATCGGCAGCACGGCACGAACATGACCAAGGGGCGATCGATGGGAGAACTCGGCGTCTTCGAGGCGCTGCGGCGCTCGCTTCATCGGAGGGCGGCGACCGACGAGCTCAAATCCATGGCGCGCCTCACTGACAGATCACAATGAGCAAGCCGGTGGCAGCGATCATGGTGCCGCGATACAGCTGGCGCCGAAGCCGAGAGACGAGGAGCGAGCTGAGACTAACGCAGCGCTCACACGCCGGGGACCATGCCGCCTTTCCGCCGTCGGGCCTCAGGCAGCCCCGGTGCCTCCGGCAGCTTACTCGCGTGCGTGGCACCCGCTACTGTGTTGGAGACGTGACATGCTGCCGACAGCCCTCAGCGTGGTCGTTCCGACCTACAACCGCGCGCATTTCATCGTGGAGGCCGTGGAGAGCATTCTGCGCCAAGTCGATCGCTCGGCACAGATCATCGTCGTCGATGACGGGTCCACGGACGATACGCCCGAAGTTCTCGGCCGCTTCGGCGACCGCATCGATGTCGTGCGGCAAGCGAATGCCGGCATCGGTGCCGCTCGCAATGCTGGGCTTGCTCGCGCAGGGGGCGCGAGGATCGCGTTTCTCGATAGCGATGATCTGTGGACGGATCGTCACCAGCCGGCGCTCAATGTCGCCCTGGATCAGAACCCTAATGCACTCGCGGCTTTCGGCTGGGTCGCGGAATTTACGGATGGCGCGGAGGCGTCGGCCCGCTACCAGACCCGAACGCAGCCGGGTTTGATGTGTGGCGCGATGCTCGCCCGGCGCGAACTGTTCGATCTCGTCGGCGCGTTTCGCACGGACATCAAAGTCGGGGAGTTCATCGATTGGATGGCGCGGGTTCGTGACCGGGCGGCTGGCACCTGCATGGTTGACGACGTCGTTCTTCTGCGCCGCGTCCACGGTCAGAACACCGTTCTCACGGAAGACGGACGCTACCGCGGCTATCACGCCATTCTCCGCGATCGGCTGGCCAAGCAACGTGAAGGTCACAAGGCATGAGCGCTTCTCCCCTCACGCAACCAAGCGAGCCTGACGCCTACGAGACTGTGCGTGAGCTCTGTCGAGCCGGCCGTTTCGACGAGGCCGCTCGGGTGCTCAAATCCGAGCATCTTCACGGTAACAATCCTCATGTGCTCGGAGGCATGGCGCTCCTCTGCCGGGAGCAGGGGGCTTACACCGATGCTCTGTCATGGGCGGATCTTGCGCTCAGAACCGCGCCGGAGCCCGGTATCGGCCAGGCTGAGGTGGGCTTCGCTCTCCTCGCGCTGGGGCGCGACGAGGAGGCGGTGTCTCAACTCTCCCAGGCGATGCTCCTCGACATCCCGGCCGCGGCCGTCGCCCGGTTGCTCCTGGCCGAGACGCTCTTCGACCGAGGAGATGTTGCGGGGGCGCTCCGTTGCCTTGAGGGAGCTTCGTGGGATGCGTCGACAAAGCACCACGCCCTTGCTTTGACCCCTGTTTGCAAGGCCTTCGGCGAACCGCTCAGTGGGCAGGGTCCTCAGCCCGATCTATGGACATCCACGAACCAGTCCCGCTATGCGCAGGCCGTGAGCGAGGAGTTGGTCCAGGCGCTTGAAGTCGGGCGACGCGACCAAGCGCGGCTCTTGGCACAAAGGCTCTCGCGGGCAACGCCCGAACACGCCGACGCGCTTGTCGCCGTAGGCGCGTGGCATCTTCACGAGCAGCGCCTGAGCGACGCTGACCGCATGTTCGGAGAAGCATCCTATCGGCGCCCGTCGAACGCGCGCCGGCTGGCTGTGCTCCAGGCGCTGCTCTGGTCTCGGCAGCATCGCTTCGCGGACGCGATCAGGAAACTCGACGAGCTTCCCCTCGCGAGCCTCGACAGCCGCGCGCTTGCGACGCTTGCGGAATGCTGTCGACGTACCGGCCAGCGAGGGCGCGCCCAGAAACTGGCGGAGCAATGCTTGACGCAGGATGCGTCGGCGACCCAGGCGCGGGCGGTCCTCTGGTCCCTCGCCGCAGAGGGTGACAAGGTCGCGCCCCTCGCCGAGGCTCAGGAGGTGCTTGCGCAAAGCCCGTCCGACGCGTCCGCCCTGTATTTCATGGCCGATCAACTCTGGAGCAAGACAAGAACCGAAGCCCTCAAGTTGGCGCGAAGGGCGGTGGAGGCAGATCCTCTGCATGCAGGCGCGGGGGATTGGAGCGAGCGCCTGGAGTTGGGCGCGCACACTCCGAGGCGAGGCAATGCCCTGACGCTCGTTGGCCTTTATGCGCCGAAGCAGGATGCCGGCGGCGCCTGGCCGACTCCCGATCAAGCCCGTCTTCTCGAACTGGTCTTCGAGACGCCCAGCGACATCGTAAGGGCCTGGAACGAGTGGGTGAGCGGTCAGGACGTCCAGGATCTCGACGCCGGCCTCTATCGGCTCTTGCCCTTGGCCTACCGTCGTCTGGCCGAAGCAGGCGGTTCGGAGGCGTCTCATTTCCAACTCCTGGCCGGAATCTGGCGCAAGAGCCACTACGACAATTACAATCGGTGGCGGAAGATCCTGCCGGTTCTCGATCGGCTGATCGAAGATGGCGTGCCTCTCATGCCGCTGAAGGGCGGCCTCTTCGCGGCGCAGCTCTACGCGGATTGGGGGAGCCGTCGGATGGCGGACATCGATCTGCTCATTCCCTCGAGCCAGGTGGAGCGGGTCGATCGCCTCTTGAGGGAGGCCGGGTTGGCTCCGCAATCGCCGCTCTCGCCAGAGCGTGTCCGGTTTCACTACTCGTTGAACTACAAGGAGCCCTCTGGCAGCTCCCTCGATCTCCACTGGCGCCCCATGGAGGAGATGGTCAGGCCTGATTATGCGGACGATGTCGTCTGGGATGACAGCGAACCCATGACGCTCCTCGGGCGCACCTTCCGGAAGCCGAGCCCGACCTTCCAGGTCGTCCATGCCATCGTGCACGGCTTGCGCTGGAATCACGTCGCTCCGGTGCGTTGGGTGGCCGATGCCGTTCTTCTGTTACGGGCCCACGGCGGCAGCGTCGACTGGCGTGCGGCCGAGGACCTTGCACGCAGGTTCCACTTCCTGCTCCCCTTGCAGAAGGGCCTGGAATACATTCTGCATAACTTTTCCGTCGACGCAGACGCAATTCATGCATCGAACATCCTGAAGGCGAAGCCAGACGCGATCGAGGCACCACTTTTCTCCATTCGCCTCAACGGTCAGCGCCATCGTTGCAGCCATCATGAGATGATGACACTGGCCAACCACTATAAGCCGCTGGTGGCGGCCAGCCCGCGGACGACGCTTCTGTTGATTGGCGGAGCCCAGGCAGACCTGACCCGGCAATGGTGTGCCAGAAACAAGGTTCCCTGGCTGCCCGAGCTCGAGAAAACAAAGGTTCTGCAGCTTCTCAGAGCACAAGGTCTGAAAGGGGCTCATTGCGTGCATGGGAACATGAACGGGAAGTACGCTTATCAAATAAGCGCGTGATCGTTGTTGCGGGTGCCGCCGGGCGACCGGCATTCCGCAAGAGTATGATCACCTCATCTAGGGTGCTTTTACCGCTGCCTTTCGCTGGCGGAGGGAAGTGACCCTCGCCCCATAGCGACGGGAGCATGCCTTGCCGACTAAGGGCCTGGTAGCGAGACCTTGATTTGGCTTTGCCGGGGGAAGGGCGCAAGATCGGGCTAGGGACCGCACGCTGGTGATAGAGGGGGCCCTTCATGATCGCTCATTCTCATCATGTCCGTGATAGCGTCCAGAGCGGCCCTGGCCGGCGTGGGATCCCGCCGGCGGGGTATGAGGGGAAAACCATGAGGCAGGTGGCCGTCGCTTTGGTTCTGGGCGGCTTCGCCCTGGTCTCCACGTTTCCAGCATCCGCTCAACAGCCCCCCGCGGCGCCCTCCGTCACGGTGGCGAAGCCCGTGGTGAAGGACATCACCGAGCAGGACGAGTTCATCGGGCGCTTCGAGCCGGTGGACCAGGTCGAGCTTCGGGCGCGGGTGTCGGGCTATCTCGACAAGGTGCACTTCCAGGATGGCGCCCTGGTCAAGGCGGGCGACCCGCTCTTCACCGTCGACCAGCGTCCCTACCGCGCCGCATTGGAACAGGCCGAGGCCACCGTCGCCTCGGCGCAGGTGCGGGTGGAGTTCGCCGCCAACGATCTCGAGCGCGCCGAGACCCTGCGGCGCACAGGCAACATCCCGGATCAGATCCTCGACCAGCGGCGCTCGACCTATCTGACGGCCCGCGCCGATCTCGACCGGGCCCAGGCCGCCCTACGGCAGGCGAAGCTCGATCTCGAATTCACCGAGATCAAGGCGCCGCTCGCCGGGCGCATCTCGCGCAAGAACGTCTCGGAGGGCAACCTCATCAACGCCAACGCGACGGTGCTCACCAACATCGTCGCGCTCGACCCGATCCACTTCTACTTCGACGTGGACGAGCGCTCCTACCTCGCCTATTCGCGCCTCAACACCGGGGGCACGCAATCGGGGCGCAAGGGCTCGGGCAGCGTGGTCGTGGCCCTCACCAACGAGCGGGAGGGCAAGCGCACGGGGCAGCTCGATTTCGTGGACAACCGCCTCGACGCGGGAAGCGGCACCATCCGGGCGCGCGCCGTGTTCGACAACCGGGACCTCTTCCTCACGCCCGGCCTCTTCGGCCGGGTCACCATCAACGGCTCGGATCCCTATCCCGGCGTGCTCGTGCCGGACGAGGCGGTGGGCAACGATCAGGACCGGCGCGTGGTCTATGTGGTCGCCGAGGACAACGCCGTGTCCATGCGCCCGGTGCGGACCGGGCCGCGGATCGACGGCTACCGGGTGATCCGCTCCGGCCTCAAGGGCGACGAGACCATCGTGGTCAACGGCCTCTCGCGCATTCGCCCCGGCATCAAGGTGACGCCGCAGATGACGACCCTCCCGCCCGTGCGGGAGCGGGGAGCTTCGGAATAGTCCTCTTCGCTCTGCCGGTCGCGGGAGCCTGCCATGCGCTTTGCCCATTTCTTCGTCGACCGGCCGGTGTTCGCCGCCGTGATCTCGATCGTCCTGCTGCTTGTCGGCGGCATCGCCTACACCACGCTGCCGGTGGCGCAGTACCCCGAGATCGCGCCGCCCACCATCGTGGTGCGGGCCGCCTATCCGGGCGCCGATGCCCAGACCGTCGCCTCCACGGTGGCAACGCCGCTGGAACAGCAGATCAACGGCGTCGAGGACATGCTCTACATGTCCTCCTACTCCACCGCCGACGGGGCGATGTCGCTCACGATCACGTTCCGCCTCGGCACCGATCTCGACAAGGCGCAGGTGCTCGTCCAGAACCGCGTCGCCATCGCGACCCCGCGCCTGCCCCAGGAGGTGAGGGCGCTCGGCATCACCACCCTCAAGAGCTCCCCCGATCTCATGATGGTCGTGCACATGCTCTCGCCGGACGAGAGCTACGACCAGCTCTACGTGTCGAACTACGCCCGCAACAACATCCGCGACATCCTCCTTCGCCTCGACGGCGTGGGCGACGTGATCATCTTCGGCGAGCGGCAATATTCCCTGCGCGTCTGGCTCGATCCGGAAAAGCTCGCCACCTTCGGGATGACCTCCGGCGACGTGGTCCGCGCCGTTCAGGAGCAGAACGTCCAGGTGTCGGGCGGCTCGCTTGGGGCCCAGCCGGCGCCGAGCGACAACGCCTTCCAGCTCGTCGTGAAAACGCAAGGACGCTTCGAGGACCCGCGCCAGTTCCGCAACATCATCGTGCGGGCGACCGCGGACGGGCGGCTGGTGCGCCTCCTGGACGTGGCCCGCGTGGAGCTCGGCGCGCAGGATTACGTCACGAATTCCTATCTCAACGGCAAGCCCGCCGTGGCGCTGGCGATCTTCCAGCGGCCGGGCACCAACGCGCTCGGCTCCGCGGCGCAGATCATCCGCACTATGGAGAGCCTCAAGGCGGAGTTCCCGCCCGGCATCGACTTCCAGATCGTGTACAATCCCACCGAGTTCATCGCCGAGAGCGTGAGCGCGGTCTACACCACCCTCTTCGAGGCCGTGCTCCTCGTGGTGCTGGTGGTGATCGTCTTCCTGCAATCCTGGCGGACGGCGCTGATCCCCATCATCGCGATCCCGGTTTCGCTCGTGGGCACCTTCGCGGTGATGAGCGCGCTCGGCTTCTCGCTCAACACGCTGACCCTCTTCGGCATGGTGCTCGCCATCGGCATCGTGGTGGACGATGCCATCGTGGTGGTCGAGAACGTGGAGCGGAACATCGCGCTGGGGCTCTCCCCGCGCGAGGCGGCCCACAAGACCATGGACGAGGTAGGCGGCGCCGTCGTCGCCATCGCCCTCGTGCTCGCGGCGGTGTTCGTGCCCACCGCCTTCATCCCGGGGATCACGGGCCAGTTCTATCAGCAATTCGCGCTCACCGTCGCGGTCTCGACGGTGATCTCCGCCTTCAACTCGCTCACCCTCTCGCCGGCGCTGGCGGTCATCCTGCTCAAGCCCCACAGCCACGCCACGCCGCGCAATCCGATCGCGCGGATGGGCTCCTTTGCGGCGACGCGGTTCAACCGTGGCTTCGATCGAATGTCCGACGGTTATGCGAGGCTTGTGGGCGGCCTCGTGCGGCGCAAGCTCCTCGTCCTGCCGATCTATCTCGGGCTTGTCGCCGGCACCGTGTGGGTCGTGAATGCGGTGCCGCGGGGCTTCATCCCCACCCTCGACCAGGGCTACGCCATCGTGGTCGTGCAATTGCCCGACGGCTCCTCCCTGTCGCGCACGGACGCCGTGGTGCAGCGGGCTTCGCAGATCATGCGCGAAACGCCGGGGGTGCAGGATGCGGTGGCGTTCGCGGGCTTCTCGGGCGCGACCTTCACGAATGCTTCGAATGCAGCGGCGATCTTCGCCCGCTTCCGGCCCTTCGACGAGCGCATCGCCAGCGGGCAATCGGCCGACAAGATCATCGGCGACCTCTTCGGCCGCCTGCAGGCCGTCGAGGAGGCCTTCATCATCGCGATCCCGCCGCCGCCCGTGCGGGGTCTCGGCAATGCGGGCGGCTTCCGCCTGCAGCTGCAGGAGCGCACCGGCGACGACATCGACCGCGTGCTCGCCGCGACCGTCCAGCTCATGGGACGCGCCCGCGAAAACCCCAACGTCACCGGCGTCTTCACCACGTTCTCGGCCAACTCGCCCCAGGTCTTTCTGGAGATCGACCGCGAGAAGGCGCGCATCCTCAACGTGCCGATCTCGGCGATCTTCGAAACCCTGCAGGTGAATCTCGGCACGGCTTACGTCAACGACTTCAACTTCCTTGGCCGCGTCTGGCAGGTGCGGGCGCAGGCCGACCAGCAGTTCCGGGTGGAGCAGGCGGACATCAACCGCTTGCGTGTTCGCTCCTCCACGGGGGCGCTGGTGCCCCTCGGCACCCTCCTCGAGATGCGGGAGGTCACAGGGCCGGACCTGATCCAGCGCTTCAACATGTACACCTCCGTGCCGCTGCAAGGGAACGCGGCGCCGGGGGTTTCCTCGGGCGTTGCGCTCGACACCATGGAGCGGCTCGCCCGCGAGGTGCTGCCGCAGGGTGTCGGCTTCGAGTGGACGGAACTCGCCTACCAGGAGCGCCAGACCGGCGACACGGCGGTGTTCATCTTCGCCCTGTCGGTGCTCTTCGTCTTCCTGGTGCTCGCCGCGCAATACGAGAGCTGGACGCTGCCTCTCGCGATCATCCTGATCGTTCCCATGGCCGTGCTGTCGGCGCTGCTGGGCGTGATGCTCCGCGGCCTGGACAACAACATCCTGACGCAGATCGGGCTCGTGGTGCTGGTGGGCTTGGCGGCCAAGAACGCGATCCTGATCGTGGAATTCGCCAAGCAGCACGAGGAGGAGTTCGGCGACGGCCCGATCCGGGCGGTGGTCGAGGCCAGCCGCCTGCGTCTGCGCCCGATCCTCATGACGGCCTTCGCCTTCATCCTCGGCGTCGTGCCCCTCGTGATCGCCACGGGCCCCGGCGCGGAGATGCGCCAGGCGCTCGGCACCGCCGTGTTCTTCGGCATGATCGGCGTGACGCTGTTCGGGTTGCTGCTCACCCCCGTGTTCTACGTAGCGATCCGCTTCCTCGTTCTGTGGGCGGAAAGGCGCAAGAAGCCGCCCGTAGAGGAACACGAGCCGCCCAAGAGCGGTCCGGAGGCTCCCGCGCCCACACCCGCGCCCGCCGAGTAGCGGCAGCCGGCTCCCTCGCAGGCTCAAACGAGACAGGCCGTCGGTTTCTGGGGGCGCGGCCGGCCGCGCGTTCGGTTGCCGCGAGCCACCGCCGCCTTGCCGTCGCGTCTGGCGAGGTTCGCGTGCAGCCCGTGCCCTCGTTTCCGGGGCGCTACGCGCTAAGTCCCCTCCCGCATGACGGGCGCGAGGTTTGGAATGGTTGCTGGGCCAGGATGGTTGTCACCCGCGCGGTGGGCCATGCAATGGCTGCTCTGCCTCCTGTTCGCCTGGGTGATCGCCGGCGAGTTGCCCCGCGTTCAGCCGAGCGATCTGCTGTGGGATTTCGGGTCGTTCGTGGCGTCGGGACGGGCAGCGCGGGAGGGGCTCAACCCCTATGGGATCTACCCGCTCACCTTCCATGTGTCGCTGCCGGGGTTCGAGGCCTACAACCCGAACCTCAACCCGCCGATCTCGGCGCTGCTGTTCCAGCTGTTCGATTCCGCCGACCCCCATGCGTCCTTCCGGGTCTGGCGCTGGATCTCGGTGGCGATCTATCTCGCCACGGTGCTCCTGCTCCTGTGGCGCTACCCGGCGCGCGAGCCCCTGGCGCTGATTCTCTGGCTGTTCGCGCTCGCCGGCCTCTGGGACACCCTTCTGCTCGGCCAGATCTATCTGCCCCTGGTGCTCGCGGCGGTGGCGGCATGGCTCCTGCTCGAACGGGGCGAGAGCGTATGGGCAGGGGTGCTGATCGGGGTCGTCATCGCGATCAAGCCGAACTTTCTCGTCTGGCCGGCGCTGCTCTTCCTCTCGGGCTCTTACCGGCCCGCGCTCGTGTCGGGGGTGACGGCGGGCGTCATCAGCGCGATCCCGCTCGTGCTCTACGGACCCGAGGTCTACCGCCAATGGTTCGAGCTCATCGCATCGGACCGGGAGCGGGCGTTCTTTCTCACCAACGCGTCTTTTGCCGGCCTCGCCTCCCGGGCCGGCCTGCCGATCCTCGGACCGGTGCTCAGCCTCGCCCTTCTCGTAGGCCTTGCCGCCTGGGCGTTCTTCCGCCGCCCCGGCGTCCTGCGGGCGAGCGCCTTTGCGCTCGTCGCATCATTGGTGGCGTCGCCGCTTGGGTGGATTCACTACACCTTGTTCCTTCTGCCGGTTCTCGTCGCCGGGTGGCATCGGCCCGCGTTGAGGCTCGTGGGCCTGCTGCTGGTGGTCCCCGTGCCGTTCGTGATCTCGCAATTCGAGAGGCCTCCGCTCACCCAGTTCACCATCGGCTCCGTCTATGCGTGGGCGCTGGTGCTGTGCCTGGCCGTTCTCATCTTGGACGAGTGGCGCCTGGCGCGTGCGGCCGGCGCCCCCGAGGGCGAGGGTGCCCTCGGCCGCCTTCGCGGATCACCCGCCGCCAGCTGAAGGACCGGGCTGGCGCCGATCGCTCTCCCCGGAGCGGCTCACGGTATCGGCCGGGGAAGGCTTTGCCACGTAAACCTTCCAGTCCGCGGTCTCGTGCGAGAGCTCGTAATGCGCCGCAAGGTGATCGGCGTAGATCTGCCGCATGCCGTCGGCGGTCCAGGATTCGATGGGCCATTTCGGATCGAGCACCACCATCGCATTGCGGAACAGCCGCTCGGGCGTCGGGAAATGGGCATCGTCGAGGGTGCGCCCCCAATGGTGCCAGGTGCTGTCGCCCTCGACGGGACGGAGGCCGAGCCCTGCGGCGAAGGGGCTGACGAAGTCGAGCACCACCACCCGCTCGGGCTTCGTCTCCAGCTGCGCCAGCGCGCGGGCGCCGTCCGCGATACTCGCGAAATAGCGGGTGAAGGCGGGATAATCGCCGCCGTGCCAGAGCTGCACCAGGCGGATGCGATCGAAGTTGGCGAGCGGAACCGGAGCGCCGCGATGGGTGGCGGCGAGGCCGGCGTGCAGGAGGAGCGTCGCGCTCATGTGCACGATGGGCGGAAGGAGAAGCCCCAGCAGGACGAGGTTGATCCCGGCAAAGGCCGAGCGCCCCTCGGCCAGCACCCCATCCCGGCGCGCCAGGATCTCGGCCGCGACGGCAGCGCCGGCCCCGAGGGTCACGATGCCCCAATGCTGGAAATTCTGCGCGATCAGCACGAAGCCGGCGCCGGCGCAAAAGCCGAAGAACAGGAAGTCGCGAAAGCTGCGCGTGCGCCCGAGCGCGAGCACCACGAAAATCGCGAACAGGATGTAATCCGCGAGGTTGCGCAACGGGATCTCGGCGATGCGGTCCGGCGTGCCGAGCCCGCCGCTGACGCGGCCCGCCAGCAGGATATCCGCCAGATGCGCCGCCGTCCCGCGCCAGACAAATTCGACGGCAAGGCCCGCGACCGCGATCCCGGCGAGCGCGCTCACGGCCCAGGCGCGCTGTCGCGGATCGAGGAGCAGGAACACGAGAAAGCCGATGCCGACGGCCCCGTAGCTGATCTTGGTGTAGAGCATCAGCAGCACGAGGGCTGCGGCGCAGAGCGCATCGAGGGTCCCTTGACCGGGGCGGGCGCGGAGCGGCGGCAGGTAGAGGACGAGGAGGAGGCCGAGCGCCGCCCAGCCGATGCGGTTGTAGAACATCGCAAACGAGAGCGCCGCGATGCTCTCGCCGAGATTGGCCGGAACGGCCAGGACAAGGATGAGGTAGGCCGCGAGAGGAATGCCGATGGCCGGCCGAAGGCGCGATCCCAAGGTCCACGCCGCAGCCGGTGTGATCGCCAGCAGGAGCAGGGCCATGCCGAGCGGCATCGCGCCGCCCATGCTGCCGGAGAGCCAATAGCCGATCACCGGGATGTAGTAGACGAGGGGCCCTAGCGCCGTGTGGAAGTCGCGGTTCGGCACCTGACCCTGGTCGATGCGGTGCACCCCGTCGAGGAAGACGAAGAGATCGTTCACGTACTTGGTGGTGACGGTTTCGGCGGGAAGGGCGAGCAGGAGCGCGCACAAGCCTGCCAGCGCCAGCACGAGGAACGCCGTGGACCGGCTGAACGTGGCAGGGCTCACGACTGCCCTCCGCTTGCGGGCTCCGCGACCGGTCGATCGGCGCTCTCGCGCCGACGGTACAGCGTCCAGGCTGCGCTCTCGCGAGCCGGCTCGAACTGGGTCCGGATGGTGTCGGCGTAAAGGTCCGCGAGAGGGATGTTGTTGATCCCCCATTTCGGCACCATCAGGAGGTGGACGCCGCCGAGGAGATCGCCTCCCGGGAGGTGGTGTTCGAGGCTCACGTTGCGACCCCAATGGAGCCAAGCATTGTCGCCCCGCGGTGGATCGAGGCCGAGACCGGCGGAGAAGGGGTTGGCGAAGTCGAGCACCGAGACATGCTTGGGGTTATCGACCGTTGCGAGCAGCGCGGCCCCGTCCTTCAGGCTCGCGAGATAGGCGCTTGAGAAGTCGTGGTCGCCCGGTTCCCACAACAGGGCGAGGCGCACCTGGCCGTAGCCCGCCATTGGAAAGGGTTCGCCGAAGCGGGCCGCCGCAAGGCCCGCATGCAGCCCCAGCGCCAGGAGGCAATGCACGGCGGTCGGCAGCACCAGGGCGAGGAGAACGAGCGGCACCCCGCGAGCGAAGGTCCAGGCGCGGGTGCGGAATTCTTCCGATCGCAGGAGCAATTCGGCCCCGACCGCAGCACCGGCATGCACGGTGATGATGCCCCAGGGCTGAGAGTTCTGCGCCATGATGACGAGGCCGACGCCCGCACAAAACCCGTAGAAGAGCGCGTCGCGCCACGAACGGCTGCGCCAGAGCGCCAAGCCCGCAATGATGCCGAACATCACGTAATCGGCGAGGTGGCGCAGGAAGCCGAGCGTCCAGTCGACGAAGCCCCGCGCGCCGCTCACCTGACTCGTCAGGAGAAGATCGTAGAAATGGGCGAAGGAAGCGCCCCACACGAGTTCGATCAGGAGTCCCGCGAGAAGCGTCAGACCGATGGCGCCCCCGGCCCATCGGCGTTGGTGCCGGTCCAGGAGCATGAAGGCAAGGAAGGCAAGGGCCACAACGCCGTACGTGACCTTCAGGGTCAGCATCAGCACCGTGAGAGCGGCGGCCGACAGCGCGTCGAGCCAGGCCTGGCGACGGCTCGGGCGCAAGGGTGGGCAGTACATCACGAGGAGGAGGGCGAGCGCGGCCCAGCCGATCCGGTTGTAGAACATCGCGAAGGAGAGCGCGCGAATGCTCTCGCCGAGGTTCATCGGCACCGCGAGAACGAGCAGCAGAAACACCCCGAAGGGCAGCGCCACCGCCGGACGCAGCCGTGACGCCAGCACATGCGCGACCACGGGCGCGAGGAAGCCGAGCAGCAGCGCCATGCCCGTCGGCATCGCCCCGCCGAGCGTGCCGGATACCCAAAGGCCGAGAGCCGGCAGGTAGAAGACCAGCGGCCCGAGAGCGGTGTGGAAGTCGCGGTTCGGCACCTGTCCGGCGGCGATGCGGTAGGCCCCGTCGAGGAAGATGAAGAGGTCGTTCACATAGGCCGTGGTGATCGTCTGCCCAGGCAGAGCGAGGAGCAGCGCGAACGCCGCGGCAGCGGCGATCAGGAGCCCGGCGGTCGGAACCGTGCGGCTGGCGGGCGCGGTCATGTGTGGCCTGCGGGGCGCTGCCCTGATCCGCTGCAATCCACGCAGCCCGTTCGCGCCGGCCGAATGCGGCGGTGCACGATCCAGTGGTCGGTCTCGCGCACGACCTCGAACTCGGCCGCCAGCACGGGGCGGAAGAGGGCCGTAGGAGAGCGGCCCTCCTTGTCGGCTCGGGCTGCGTCAGTGTCGGGAGCTTGCTTCGGCTCGAGCACCACCACGACGTCGGCGAGGAAGCCCGCCGCACGAGAGGCCGCAGCCGGGCCCACGGTCCGCTCCCATTGCACCCAGGGGAGGTCGCCTCGCGGAGGTCGTAACCCCAAGGCGGCGGAGAACGGATTCGCGAGATCGAGCACCGCAACGCGCTCCGCTCGGGGGGTGAGGCCCGCCAGCGCCGCGGCGCCGTCATTCACGGCCTTGAGCTGATCGAGCCCGCCCCCGTGATCGCCCCAGGTCCACAAATTCGCGAAGCGAACCTCGTTGAGATTGGCGAAGGGGACCGGATCGCCCGCGCGGTTCGCTGCCGCAACGGTGTGGAGCCCGAGGGCCAGCGTACAATGGATGATGGTGGGCAGAACGAGGGCGAGGAAGAGGAGCTTGGCGCCGGCAGCGGCTGTCCAGCGCTCGCGTTCGGGGGTGACGACGGCACCGTCCGTGTGGCGCAGGATCGTCTCGGCTGCCACCGCCGCCGCCGCATGAAGGGTGATGATCCCCCAGGATTGGAAGTTCTGGTTGATGAGGAGAAAGCCCACGATCCCGCAATAGAGATAGAACAGGGCATCCCGGAGGCTTCGCGACCGGCGCAGCGCCAGCACGGCGAACAGCGTCACGAGCACGTAATCCGCGAGGCTCACCAGGATGTGGTCGAGGATCTGCCCCCAGGAGCCGCGGAGTGCGCCGCTGACCGCAAGCGCCATCTGGAGATCGGCCAGATAGCCGAACGACGAGCGCCACACGAATTCGATGGCCAGAACCACGACCGCGATTCCGCCGAGCGCACCGAGCGCCCAGCCGCGCTGCCGCCGATCGAGCAGCATGAGCGCGAGAAAACCGAGAGCGGCAACGCCATAGGTGGCCTTGGTGTAGAGCGCCACGAGGGTGAGAATGGCCGCGCAGGCGGCATCGAGCGAGCCGGAGCCCGGGCCCTGGCGCGCCCGCAGATGCAGGATCAGCAGAGTGCCGAGCACCACCCAACCGATGCGGTTGTAGAACTTGGCGAAGGTAAGCGCATTGACGCCTTCGCCCAGATTGATCGGCACCGCCAGGATGAGGATCAGGAACGCGCCGTAGGAGAGCGCCAGGAGCGGATGGAGCCGGGAGGCGAGCACAAAGGCGATCGCCGGCGCGAGGCCGAGGAGCAGGAGGGCCATGCCGAGCGGCATGGCGGCGCCGAGGCTGCCAGACAAGCGATAGCCCAGGGCCGGCACATAGGACGCGAGCGGCCCGAGCGGCGTGTGGAAATCCTGGTTCAGAACCTGGCCCCAAGAGACTCGGTAGGCGTGGTCGAGGATGAGGAAAAGGTCGTTCAGATACCGCGTCGCAACGGTCTGGCCCGGAAGCGCGAGCAGCAGGGCGCAGAGGAGGGCAAGGGCCAGCACGAGGCTCGCCACCGGCCAGGTGCGCCCGGCCTCGAGGGATCTCAATCCGGCGGAGCCCGAACTCACGGTCAGAGCCTCAGGCGCTTGAAGATGCGCTCCGGAATGGCCCCGATAACCGTCATCACGAGCCGCCAGATGCGGCGGACGTAGATCACGTCCCCGCGGCCGGCCTCGGCGGCCGCGTAGATGGCCCGGCCGACCTCGGCGGCTTCGGCCGTCAGCAGCGGCGGCAGTTTCATGCCCGCGGTCATGCGGGTGCGCACGAAGCCGGGCTTCACGGTCACCACGTGGATGCCCAGCGGCGCCAAGCGGTTGCGCAGACCCGACAAAAAGGCGGTGAAGCCGGCCTTGGCGGCGCCGTAGACATAGTTCGAGCCGCGTCCGCGGTCGCCCGCCACCGAACTCACCCCCACAATCGTGCCCGAGCCCCGCGCCACGAAGCGCTCGGCCAGGATGCCGAGTAGAAGGGCCGGGCCCTCGAAATTGGTGCGCATCACCATGGTGGCGTGCCCGAGGTCGCCCTGCGCCCGGGACTGGTCGCCCAATTCGCCGACCACGCAGACGGCGGTGTCGGGCAGGGCCGGCAGCCCCTCGACGAAGGCGGTGAGCCCGTCCGTGTCGAGCACGTCGAAGCGGTGCACCGACACGCTCGCGGGCGTACGGGCCGCGATGTCGTCGGCGTTGCGTTGCGCCTCAGCCTCGTTGCGCGCCGCGAGCAGCACGCGCCAGCCTTGCTCGGCGAAACTCAGGGCGGTCGCGCGGCCGATATCCGAGGTGCCGCCGATAAGGAGGAGGGTCTTGGGCATTCCTGCCGGGCTCACGGATGCTGTTGCCGTCGCGGGCGCCTGGCTCGCGGGGACCGACAGGTCCTGGGTGGTCGAAGGCGGTGCTTCCATCGTGTCCTCAGATGTCGAGCCGCGTGGACAGGCGCGAGGCGATCCGCCCCTCCGCCCCGATCTCCCGCCGAAGGTCGCGAAACCGGGGCAGGTCCGGATAGCCGGCCGCGAAGGTCTCGGGCGATTGTCGGGCGTCCTTGGCGAGATAGAGCCGCCCGCCCGCCTCGACCACCAGCGCATCGAAGGTGTCGAGGAGCGGGAACACATCGTCGCTCACCGGCAAGTCGAGGGTCAGGGTGAACCCCTCCATCGGGAACGACAGCCAACCGTGGGAAGGGCCGAGCGCCTTCAGGACCGCCAGGAACGAGGCCGTGCCCTGGCGCGAGACCCGCTCCAGGATCCCGCCGAGGACGGGGCGAGCCGCCCCCGTCGGGATCACGCATTGATACTGCAGGAAGCCGCGCCCGCCGTAGATGCGGTTCCAGCTCCCCACCCCATCGAGGGGAAAGAAGTAGGGGTCCCATTCCACGAGAAACGGGGCACCGGCCTTGCGGGCACCCATGCGAAAGTAGAGCTCGTTGAAAGCCGAAACCGAGAGCCGGTTGAGGGTGAAGGACGGCAGGTCCAAGGGAACGGACAGACGTCCAAGGCGCGCGGACGGAAACCGCTCGCCCGCCGGCTTCATGGCCTCAAGGTCGGCGAGAGTCGCGTGCTCGGCCGCGAAGACGAGGGAACGCCCGAGCGATGCGCCGCGGGCGAGGCAGTCGATCCAGGCCACCGTGTAGGTGACGTTGCTCGTGTCGCGGAGGGCGGCCAGGGCCGCGTCGAGATCGGACGCGACGTGAGTGGTCTGGCGCAGCCACCCGGTCTCAATGGCTTTCAGGGTGAAGGTGGCGTCGAGGATGGTGCCCGTGAGGCCCATGCCGCCGACCGTGGCGGCAAAGAGGCCTCGGTTGTCGCCGCGCGTGCAGGCGACCGTCTCGCCGCTCGGCAGCGCAAGGGTGAGCGACTCCACGTGATCGCCGAACCCGCCGTCCCGGTGGTGGTTCTTGCCGTGGATGTCGGAGGCGATCATGCCCCCGATGCTCACGAACTTGGTGCCCGGCACGACAGGCGGAAAGAAGCCCTGCGGCACCACCACGTCGAGAAGATCCGAGAGCAGAACGCCGGCCTCGACGGTGATGCGTCCGGTGCTGCGATCGAAGCCCCGGATGCGATCGAGGGAGCGGGTCGAGAGCGTGATGCGCTCCCCGATGGCCGCATCGCCGTAAGCGCGCCCGTTGCCGCGCGCCACGGAGCCCCGCTGAGCGGCCATGCGGCGCGGCCATTCGCTTGGGCCCGCGGGCTCGACGAGGGTGGAGCGATGCCGGGGATAGCGCCCCCAGCCCGACAATTCGATCACGCCTGAAGCCTCTCCGGCAGGAGCCTCGGCGGCGCCAACGATGGGATCATGCCCGACGCTCTCGGAAAACGAACGTGCGATCGAGGGCGAACTTGGCGACATAGCCGATCGTGAGCCCGATCACGGCCCCGGTGTATTTCGCCGCATCCGTGCCCCAGATGGTCCAGAAAGCCACCTCGAAGCCCCAGAAGACGAGGGTGGTGATCACGCTGAAGGCGCCGTAGAGCGCGACCTTCTGGGCCTCGCGGGCATGCCCGTCGAAGCCGTCCTCGAAGACGAAGCGCTTGTCGAGAACGTATTTGAGCACGAAGCCTGCGGCGGTGCCGGCCAGGATCGAGAGCGTGAGCGGCGCCACCGGCGCCAAGCGGATCACGATCTCCTGGGTTGCGAGGTTCGCGATCATGGCGACGATGGCGAACACGCCATAGCGAAACAGCATGCCCGCCCCAACGGGCGGGCGCGTCGGCGCGGAGCTCACACCGGCCCCCATGGGCGGGCGCGTCGGCGCGGAGCTCAGGCCAGCTCCCGGCGGAGTGGTCGTCACGCTCACGGCCCTAGATTGCCGCGAGGACGACCACGGCTGCAAGCCCGATGGTCACGAGGCTTGTTCGATCCTTGAGGGCGAACACCACCGGGTCGTCGTCCATCTCGCGGCGGCTGGCGAGCATGAGCGCCCGGGCGATCCAGTAGATCAGCAGCGGCCCGACAAGCCACAGCACGGCGGGATGCGTGTAGAGCGCGTTCACGTCGTCGCTGGAAATGTAGAGCGCCAGGACCGTGACCGCATTGAAGCCCGCCGCAGCCGCGAGAGCCGCCACGATGTCGAGGTCCGAGAGCCTGTAGTCGCGGCTCGTCGGGTCGCTCAAACCTGCATCACGCCGGGCGGCGAGTTCCACGTAGCGCTTGATGAGAGCGAGCGCCATGAAGATCATCATGCAAAAGCCCAAGAGCCATTTGGACGCTACGACGTCCACGGCCACCGCGCCGCCGATGACCCGCACCGAGTAGAGGCCGGCCAGCGTGATCACGTCGATCAGCATCATCCGCTTGAGCGCGAACGAGTAAGCGGTGGTGAGCGCGAAGTAGCCGATCAGCACGGCGAGGAAGGGCCACGACACCGCCGCGGCCAGCCCAAGAGCGCCGATCAGGAGCAGGGGGGCTGCCGCAACGCCGTGGATCAGCGGGATGGCGCCGCAGGCCAGAGGCCGCCGGCACTTGGTCCGGTGTCCGCGGTCGTCCTTCAGGTCGACGAGATCGTTCAGGATATAGACGCTCGAGGCGCACAAGGAAAAGGCGAGGAAGGCCAGCAGGGCCTGGCCGAACGCCTCCACCGTGAAAAGATGCGAGGTGAGCAGCGGCACGAAGACGAGGGCGTTCTTGGCGTATTGATGCACCCGCAGCAGCTTCGCCCAGGTGCGCCAGGTGGGGCGCTGATGGGTGAGGTGCTCCACATCGAAGCCCGAACGCGCGAGGCGGCGCGTGACGCCGGCCGGGGTGCGGATCGCGAAGGCGCGGGCGGCCTTCTCCCAGACGGGAAAATCGGCGGAGTCGTTGCCCACATAGTCGAAGCCGCGCTCCCCGAAAGTATCGACGAGGAGGCGCGCCTTGGCGGCACCGGCGAGATTGGTGGTCTCGTCCGAGGCAAACCAGCCCGTGAAGAGGCCGAGGTGGTTTGCGACCTCTTCCACCAGACGGCGGTTGCTGGCCGAAGCGAGATAAACCGGCCGCCCCTGTGCCTTGGCGTCCTCGATGAGGTCGAGAACCGCGGGATCATAGGGTAGAATGGCGGCGTCGAAATCAGCGGGCTCCGCCAATCGGTGCTTGAGCGCGGCTTTGCCCTGCGAGAGCGCCCGCGCCATGTCGACAAGGCTCTGGGGCCTACGGCCAAGCTCGGAGAAGGCCGTCTCGATCAGCAGATCCGACGCGACGAGCGTTCCGTCGAGGTCGACAACCAACGGACGCGGCTGAGGGCTGGTAGGCGCCTTCTCGCCGGCACGATCGCGCAGAAGCGCCCGTTCGACTCTGACCTCGAAACGATCACTGATTTCGCTATCCGTGAGAATATCAGCGGTCTCAGCGGAGCGTGCGGCCCTCAAGTGTTGATTCATTCGTTCTGGTCGCCCTGGGTTTCCTGTCGATGGGGCGGCGGCGCAGCACCGATCGATGGGCCACGGCAACACCAGCACAACAACACGCACAAACTTAGCCGACGTCTTTGCTGCCACTTCTTCATCAACAGAGCCGATGATGGGTCGTACGAACCCACCCCGCCTGTCCGGCGAAGAGCCGCTGCACAAGGTGCGGGCAGACTGAAAGACGCGGCCGTTAACGGCGAATGCAGAGATTTGTTCCGACGATGAGCCCGTAAAATTCGCTTTGATGGGATCCTGACCCTGAGCCGGCCCTGGCCCAGGGCTCCCTTCGGGCAGGTGTGTATTCCTGCTGCATGGGGTCGCAAGGCACCTGAAGCAGCCTTCTTGGCCGCTTCAGGTCCTGGCCGCCTGCGACCCCCAGTACGCGAGGGGCTGGACATGCCGGTCTAATGCCAAGCTTATCGGCACGGGCGTCGGCGACGAGCGCTGCGGCAAAGGCCTTGTGCTGCCCCTGCTTTGCCCTTCAACGAACGGATCGCCGAGCCTGACGGGATCTGCGAGGTTCAGATGTGGATCCACGCACGATCAACTCGTTACGCAGCATGATGTGCGAACGGGGGGATGCGGCAGCAGCGATCCGTTCCATCAGGAGACGCCAGGCACTTCCAGCGATGGCGCCTGTGGGTTGACGGACCACCGTCAGGGGAGGCTCCACGAGTTCGCCCCACGCGGGCTCGTCGAAGGCCACGATGGACACATCGTCCGGAATGCCGATCCCCAGTCCGCGCAAGGTTCGCAACGTCCAAAGCGTGTTGATGCTGTTGCTCGTGATGATCGCGGTGACGGCATCCCGACCCGAGAGGCGCTCCGAGAGAGCAGCCGGCAAATCGTTGTGCTCGTTCGTCGTTGCAAGAATTTCCGGCTTGATGCCGTCTGCCGCGAGCAGCGTTGCGATACGCACACGTGTCGTCACGAGATCGGGATGCCGGACGATGAAAAGAATGCGCTCGTGGCCGAGCCCGACGAGGTGCGCGATCACATCGCGCATGGCCGCCTCGTGATCCAGAAGCACGATGTCGAAGCGTTCATCCGCGAGGATGCGATCCACGATCACCGCCGGGACATGGCTTTGCGCAATCAAGTCCAGCGTCGCCGCCGGCTGAGCGGACGGCATGAGAATAATGCCGTCCACCTGCCGGCTGAGGAGAGACTCGACGCGTTCGAATTCCTGCACGGGATCTCCGCCGCTGAGCACCTGCATGACGTGGTGTTCAAAAACGGCCGAGTGCTCATGCACGGCCTCGGTGAAGGCTGAGAAATAGGCGCTTGAGATCATCGGAGCGCAGAAGCCGACGACATGGGTCCGGCGCTGTCTGAGACTGCGCGCCACCCGGTTCGCTCGGTAGCCGATGTCGGTTGCTGCCCGCAGCACGAGATCGCGACGAGCGTCGCTGACGATGCCCTTGCCATTCAGGACATGGGAAGCGGTGCCAATCGACACGCCTGCCCGAAGAGCGACGTCGCGCAACGTGGGTAAGGATTTCCGCATCGATCCTGCTACGACAACCGGTCTCTGCCTCGCCGAATGGATCGCGGCCGACATCCAGATTGATTGCTGTAAAATTCCGTTTGCAATCTGTCCAGGTGCCGATAAGCTTTATTGAAACGTTTCAATAGGCGCCATGCAGATCACCTCGATCGATACCTTTCGGCACTGGGTGGACTGGTGCAATTGGCTGGTGGTCCGCGTCACCACGGACGAAGGGATCGTTGGCTGGGGCGAGGGATCGCTTCACGGGGCCATGGATGGCGTTGAGGCGACGATCCGGGAGATGGCGGCTGTCCTGATCGGCCAGGATCCGTCCGGCCCGGAGCAGCATTGGCAACGCCTCTACAACGCCTGGCGTTGGCGTGGCGGCGCAACCTTCATGACGGCGCTCGCGGCCATCGACACGGCCCTGTGGGATATCGAAGGAAAATGCTTAGGCGTGCCTGTTTACCGCCTCCTCGGCGGGGCGCAGCGCACCCAGATCAGGGCCTATGCCAGCCACTGGCTCACTGGAGTTCGGACCCCCGACAAGGCGTTCGAGGGCGCCAAGGAGGCTCGGCGCCGGGGCTTCTCGGCCTTCAAGTTCATTCCCGTGACCTTCGAGGGCCTGCGCGCGAACGAACATGCCGAACTCACGCGGGCGGCGGAACTGATGGCAGCCGCTCGCGAGGGCGCGGGCCCCGATTGCGACATCTTCATCGAATGCAGCGAGTTCTTGTCCCCCCGCACGCTGCTGCGTCTGGAGGATGCTCTTGGGCCCTATCGGCCAGGCTGGTTCGAGGAGCCGGTCCCCTTCGAGAATGCCGCCGTGATGGCGCAGCTGCAAAGCCAGCTTCGCACACCGATCGCCACCGGGGAGCGGTTGCTCTCCCGTTACGAGTTCCGCGAGCTGTTCGAGAAGGGCGGCTGCCGCATCGCTCAGCCCGACGTGATGCATTGCGGCGGCATCACGGAGTTCAAGCGCATCGCCGCGTTTGCGGACACCTATTACATCCCGATCGCGCCGCATAACTCGGGTGGTGCGGTGGCCTTTGCGGCCACCATGCATCTCGTGGCGGCGATCCCAAACTTCTACATTTTGGAGCAGATGGAGGACCAGCGCGCGGTGCGGGAGCGGGTGTCGAAAACCCCGTTCGAACTCCGCGACGGCCACTTCATCCTCTCCGACAGGCCGGGGCTCGGGGTGGATTACGATCTCGACGCCATGAAGAACTACCCCGCGCGGCCGCAGCCGCCGCGGGTGAGGCCGGGAGCGCTGTGGCAGTGACGCTGCCACCATAAGCCAGGAGGGGAGGAAGCCATGCCAACGACCATCTCGAGACGCCAGGTGCTCACGACCGCCGGCGCCGCGACACTTGCAACCACCGTAAGGATTCCAGCTGCCCGGGCGGCGACCAAAATCACCTACTGGGCCTGGAGCGAGCACATCCGCGGCGCGAAGCACGTCTACGCCAAGTTCCGCGAGATGCACCCCGATGTCGAGGTCGATATCATCAATCTCAATCCGCAGGAGATCCAGGACAAGATCCTGATCGCGCTGGCCACCGGCGTCGGAGCCCCGGATGTCGGCCTCATCATCGAGAGCCGCTTCCCGAGCTATCCGCCGACGGGCGGTTTGCTCGACGTCACCGCGCATCTCAAGGGCCTGCAGGATCAGTATGAGCCGCGCCTGTGGTCGCGCCTGCATCACAACAACAAGGCCTACGGCTTCCCCTACATCAACAACAGCGCGGTCATGTTCTACCGCCGCGACCTGTTCGAGAAGGCGGGGATCACGGCGCCGATCGATACCTGGCCGGAATGGATCGAGGCCGGCAAGAAGATCCGGGCGATGAACCCAGACACCTACATGCATCAGGTGTCGCCCGGCGTTCCCGGCAACGGTCCGCTCAACGCCTACATGGAGTCGCGCGGCGTCCAGTACTTCGACGAGAACGGCAAGACGATCCGCAACAACAAGCTCGGCGCGGAGGTGCTGGCGTTCTACCATGATCTGGTGAAGAAGCACGATATCGCCTACCTCGTGCGGCATAATTCGCCCGAGTATTTCGTGGCGATGAAGACCGGCAAGATCGCAGCTCTCCATTCCGGCAACTGGGGTCTGGAACGCATCGAAAGCGAGGCGCCGGACCTGAAGGGCAAATGGGGCGTGCAGCCCTGGCCGCGCTGGTCGAAGGATGCTCCGGCCGTGACCGGAACCTGGGGCGGCAGCGTGCTCGTGATCCCGAGATCCGGCAAGAACATCGACGCCGCCGTGAAGTGGGCGAAGTTCCTTGGCACCAATATCGATGCTCAGGTGGGCCTGTGGCAGAGCTCCTACGGTTACCCGACCAACGTAGTGGCCCAGCGGGATCCGCGGATGCTGCAGCCTCAGGACTATCTCGGCCAGTCCATGTACGAGGCATCGCTCAAGCCGCGCGAAACCCGCTACATGAACCTTGTGCCGGATTGGCCCCGTGTCCAGGTGGCCATGGGCCGTCAGCTCGACCTCATGTTCAAGGGTGATCGCACGCCCGAGCAGGCCTGGGCCGACTTCGAGGCCGAGATGGTAGCCTTCACGGGCTGATTGGAACGGTCGTGGTCTCCTCGACGGCCATCGGACGAGCGGAGCTCCAGGCAGCAAGACCGCACCTGAGCTATCGCGTGGTCGAGGTGCTCACGCCCTATCTGTTCCTGCTGCCGTTCTTCGTCCTGTTCGGGATTTTCTGGGTTGGCCCCATTGTCGCGTCGTTCGGTTATTCTTTTACGGCCTGGCGGGGCATCACCCCGCCGGTCTATGTGGGCCTGCGCAACTATCAGGCACTCTGGGCCGATCCGCGCTTCCATACGGCCCTCTACAACACGCTGCTGTTCACAGCGCTGTATGTGACCATCGCCAATGCAGCGGCGCTCTCGCTGGCCCTTCTGCTCAATGCGGCCTGGTTGCGGTTCCGTCACGTTTTTCGAACGGCCTTCTTCCTGCCGATGACCATCAGCATGGTGGTCAGTGCCGTCATCTTCCAGATGATCTATGCGGGCGATATCGGGCTCATCGCGAAGCTCGGTGCGCTCGTCGGCTTCAAGACGCAGTCCTGGCTCATCGACGACCGCCTCGCGCTGTGGGCCATCATCCTCATGCGGGTGTGGCGCACGCTCGGCTACTACGCGATCATTTACCTCGCCGGCCTTCAAACCGTCCCGGCCGAACTCCAGGAAGCGGCCCGTATCGACGGGGCGAGCCGCTGGCAGGTGTTCCGCTATGTCACGTTGCCGACGATGCGTCCCGTGATGCTCGTCTGCGTGGTGATCTCGACGATCTCGGCGCTCGAGATGTTCGACGAGCCGATGATCCTGACGCAGGGTGGACCGGCCGATTCCACGCTGACGGTCGCGATGTATCTCTATCAGCAGGGCTTCCAGTTCCTTCAGCTCGGCCACGCGGCCGCCGCTTCTTACGTTTTGACCCTCATCATCCTGCTCATTTCGGTCGCGCAGCGCCTCACGATCGGCAGGGAGGCGAAATGAGGGGAGTTGAGCCCATACGCCCCGAAGGCTGGACGCAATGAGCGACCGGGCTCGTGCCGACGTCGGCGATGCTCCGCCGCCTTTTTGGCAATGGGCGGCGCTGATCGGCGTTTGCTGCGTGCTGGCCGTGATCGTCGCGCCCTTCGTCTGGGCGGTCCTGTCCTCGTTCAAGGAGCGGGGGGACATCATGTCCCCCGGCTTCCTGCCGAAACGCTGGGTGGTGCAGAGCTACATCGTGCTCTTCACCGAAACCTCCTACCTGCGCTGGCTGTTCAACTCGATCGTCGTGTCGGTCGGCGCCATGCTGCTCGGGATGACGGTCTGTGCGCTTGCGGGCTTCGCCTTCGCGAAGTACCGCTTCCCGGGGCAGACGGTGCTGTTCTGGACGGTGATCGCGGCGATGTCGATCCCGCCCTTCACGACGGTGATCCCGCTCTTCGGCTGGATGGCCAAGCTCGGGCTCATCAATACCTATCCGGCTCTCATCCTGCCCTTCGCCGCGAATGCGTTCGGCCTCTTCATGATGCGGCAGTATTTCTCGACCCTGCCGGACGAGCTCATGCATGCGGCCCGCATCGACGGCTGCAGCGAGTTCCGACTTTTTCGGAGCATCTTCCTGCCTCTTGCGCGCCCGGCCCTCGGCACGGTCGGCATCCTGATCTTCATCGCCTCCTGGAACTCCTTCATTTGGCCGCTCGTGATGATGCGGTCGGAGGACATGTTCACGCTTCCGGTCGGGATCGCCGGGCTGAACAGCGAGCAATCGCCGGAATATGGGAAGATCATGGCGGCTGCGATCCTCTCGTCGATTCCCATTGTGACGGTGTTCTTCCTCCTGCAGCGGCAGATCATTGCCGGTCTGACCCACGGGGCCGTGAAGGCCTAAAGGGCATTGTCCGGTTCCGTCACGCGCCGGCTGCCCCGGCTGGCCAAACATAGAGTTCGACCGGCTGCTTGCGCCCGCGCAGGGTGACTTCGCCCCGATGCTCGAAGGCGAGGTCAAAGGCTTCGGGCCCGCCGGCGGCGTGAAGGGCGTCGCCCGTGAGCGCCACCCGGCAGCCATGGTCGCGGGTCAGCCGCTCCAGGCGGCTTGCCACATTCACGGTGTCGCCCACGACCGTGAATTCCAGCCGCTGCTCCGCGCCCACATTGCCGACCACCGCAGGCCCGTAATGGACGCCCACCACCACCGCCAGGGCCGGTGCGCCCCGCGCGCTGCGCTTGGCGCCCCAGCGGTCCATCTCCTCCTGCAGGGCGAAGGCACAGGCGAGCGCTGCGCGGGCGCTCCCGCTCTGTTGGCCGAAGGTCCCGAAAGTGGCCATGAAGCCGTCGCCGAGGAACTTGTCGAGGGTGCCCTGGTGGCGGAACACCACCTTGCATGCACGCGCATGGAAGCTGCGAAGGAGGGCGACGACCCGGTCCGGCGGCAAACCCTCCGTATGGGCCGTGAAGCCCACGATATCGGCGAAGAGCACCGCGACCTGCCGGTTCGCCGGAACGCCGAGGCTGCTCGCCGGGTGGGAAGCGAGGGTGTCGGCCACATCCGGCGAGAGATAGCGGGCGAGATCCGCCCGCACCGCTTCGGCCTGCGCCTGGCGCACGAGGGTGCGGCGCGCCCGGGCCACCGCAGCGACGAGCAGGGCCGTGATGATGAGCGTGAGGACGATCTGATTCCAGAGCTGGCTGATCCCGACATACGCAGGATCGAGGATGAGGGCGAGGGACTCGGAGGCAGGGACGTTGGTGCGCTCGCCCATGCGGTTCGTCCACGTAGCCGTGTCGGGCCGCGTGTAGATCAGAAGGTAGCCCGCCGACCACAGGGCGACTGTGCACAGGCCTGTCCAGATCACGTTGAGGGCCGAGTAGGAGAGGGCGGAGCCCACGAGGTAGAGCAGCAGGTAGAGGTAGTCCTGAAACCGCAGCCGGGTCTGGATCGGCCAATCAGCGGTATCGAAGGGCGGCGGGATCAGGATGACGGCAGTAAGGAGGAGAACGTCGAGAACGATGAAGGCGAGCTTGACGATTTGGCCGTAGGGGCGCCCGCGCAGCAAATGGGGCACGAGCCCGAGGAGGAAGAACAGGCCAGCGACGCCGAGGAAATAGAACACCCGCGGCGCGGGCACGAGCGCGATGAGCCAGACCGCTACGGCGGCGACTGCAATGCTGCGGGCGCGGAAGGCGAAGGCGAGCCCGCGCAATTCCTCCTGCCGCAGCACGCGCCGTAATCGCGCGCCCGGTGCCGTCCCCGGCGTTCCGGTGAGCGTGCGCCAGCGCTGCCGCAGGGCTGCGAAGGGGGAGCCGAACCATCCCTGACTCGGTTCGCGGATGGGCGCTGCCAAGCCCGGAGGTGTCATCACGGGATCCTTGCTCCCTTGAAGCTTAGTGATCCCTGCGATTTCCTTCAATGACCGGCTCGGAACTGTGATGCGTGCCTTGACGAGCGACCCGCGTGCTGCAGCCGTCCAGACGACGGGCTGACATGATCCTATTCCTGCTGCGAAGCGAGGCTTGCGCCACCCAGCCCGCTGGCATGACGCTGTAGGCACGCACCGAGCGCAAGCCTCACACTAAGTGGCGCGTCGGTTGCAAACCCGAGCCGGCCTATCGCTTTGATATGAAACGCCTGTATTCGGCACCAGATCTCATGCGACAGCCGTGTCACGCCGCGAGTTTCGCCGCGCGCCGGTCGCCCCGTGCCACCCGGGCGAGGAGGTAATCCACCTCTCCCCGTGCTGCCGCCGTCAGCGAGCCGGCCGGCTTGCGCTGGGCGTCGGACGCGAGGATCCCCCGCCGCATCATCACGTATTTGCGCACCGCGAGCCCGACGCCCTGCTGCTGCTCGTAGCGGATCAGCGGCAGATGCGCGTCGAAGAGGTCGTGGGCGGCGTCACGCTGGCCCGCCTTCTGCAGGCGCACCACGTCGACGAGCATATCCGGGAAGGCATAGCCCGTCATGGCTCCGTCGGCGCCGCGCTCCATCTCGAAATCGAGGAAGAGGCCGCCGTTGCCGGTGAGGATCGAGAGGGGGCGGAGCGAACCTTCGACCTGGAAGCGGCGCAACGTCGAGATCTTCTCCAGACCCGGCCAATCCTCGTGCTTCAGCATCACGCAGGAGGGGTTGTCCATCACGATGCGGCGGATCACGGCCGGGGTCATGATCACCGAGAGGGTGAGGGGATAGTCCTGGATCACGAAGGGAATGTCGGGCCCGATCGCCTCGACGGCCTGGGCGTAATAGCCGACGATCTGGTCGTCCGTGCGCAGGCTCGGGGGTGGGGCGATCATCACGCCCGCCGCCCCCGCCGCCATGGTGGCATGGGCCAGCGACCGCATGGCCGCAAAGCCCGGTGCCGAGACGCCGACGATGACGGGAATGCCCTTCGCCCGCCGGATCATGCGGGAGGCGACGTCGAGGGCCTCCTGGTGCTCCAGTTTCGGGGCCTCGCCCATGATGCCGAGCACGGTGATCCCGGTGGCGCCGACCTCGAGGTAGAAATCCGTCATGCGGTCGAGCGAGGCCTCGTCGATCCGCCCGTCGGGGTGAAACGGGGTCGGAGCGATGGGAAACACCCCTTGGGCAGTGGCGTCGAGCATGATGGGCTCCTTTATGGCCGGATTTCCCCTCCCATAGCCGACCCGCAGCGCTCCCGGGAGAGCCGAAACGCACGGGAAAGCCGTAAATCCCCTGTGCGTGCCGGGGCCCCGACCCCCGGAAAGCCCTTGACGGGCTAGAGGGAGTGGTGAACTCAAGGGGATAGCTCAAGCCAGACGGGAACCTCCGCGGGACGGACCGGTTCACCCGACTGCACCGGGACCCCGACCAGAGGACGGGGCCTGGGGAGATGCGAGGAACCTGACGCCGGCCTCTGGCCCCCAACGGCCCCGGCGCTGTGAGTTTAGCGAGCCTGGAGGGAATCGATGGCCACGAAATCCGGTGAGAAGAAGTCCACGACGAAGACGGCTGCCAAGAGCAGCGAGAAGAGCGGCACGAAGAGCGCGGCCAAGGCCGGCGGCTCGGGCAAGCCGAACGCGCTGCAGCAGCCCCTGCAGCCCTCGCCCCAGCTGGCGGCGGTGGTTGGCAACAACCCCATCCCGCGCGGCGAGGTGGTGAGCAAGATGTGGGAATACATCAAGAAGAACAACCTCCAGAACCCGCAGAACAAGCGCGAGATCCTGGCCGACGACAAGCTCGAGCCGATCTTCGGCAAGAAGAAGGTGACCATGTTCGAAATGAACAAGCACCTCGCCGCCCACCTGAAATAGGCACGGCGCCTCAACGCTCAGGCGTTCGACAAAGCCGCTACCCGCGAGCCGGGCGGCGGCTTTTGCATTTCAAGACGCTAGATCACCGTGAGATCCACGGCCCTGAAGCCCAGCGGCGCCAATCGCTCGGCCAAAAGCCGGCGGTGGCAGAGGGCCGGGTCGCGTTCGAAGCAGAGCAGGCAGACGGGCTCTTGGGCGGCAAGGGCGGCGAGTTCGTTGAGGGCCGCGTCGGCGGGCGCGCTGGCGAGGACCTCGTCGCAATAGATGCGCCGCAACGTGTCGGCGTCGCCCGCGCGGGCGGCCTCGCGTCCGGATTTCGGGGTGCCGAGTGCGATGAAGTGGCGGTAGCCGATGCCGTCCGTTTGCAGCCGGTCCCGCAGGACGTTCTTGGAAAAACCCCGCTTGCGGGAGAGTGCCACGGCGCGCATGTCGGCGATGCTGGCAACGCCCGCGCCCTTGAGGGCTGCGACGAACCGATCCGGGTCCGCGCCCTCGTAGCCGATGGTGAAGATGTCCGGCATGGCTTCCCTCCGCCCCAACGGCGGAGGGTTAGCACGAAGCCGCATTCCGCTGCCATGACAACGGAGGGTTGGCACGAACCTGCTTTCCCCGCGCTCCGATGGCGGAGGGTTAGCGCGAAGCTCTGTAGGCTAGTTGGTCTTCTTTTGCTGCTGGCGCTTCTGGGCGCCGTTGCCGTCCTTGCCCTCGGGCTTCGGGGCATTGCGGGCATTGTTGCCGCCGTGGCTCTCGGTCGGCACCGAGGCTGGATCCGTGTTGCCAATCTTGTTGGTGTCGTTCGCCATGGTGGGGTCCTTGCTGGCTTGGGGCTTAACGCTTGTGGTCGTCCGCCGGCTTCGGAGCCGATGGCTCCGTGGCGTCCAGGCCGCGCTGATGGTCGTTTCCCGGAAGTGTACGGTTCGGCGGCATGGAGTCGGCCTTCTGACCGTCCTGCGGCGGCACGCGGCTCGTGCTCAGGCTCGAATTCGCCAGGCCCTCGTCCTTGTCGCCCATGCGCTCCTCCGGTCGTTGACGGGGTGAACCACGGGATGCGCGGAAGGGTTCCGACGGCTGCGCTTGGAACGATCCCCGCTTGGGGCGATCCGTGCCCGTCGGCGATCTCACGGCCGCGCCTGCAGCCGGTGCTCATGGGGCGGATGCGGTGGCTGCGCTTGTGCGGGAGGAGCGGCGGGGCCTAAAGTGCCGCCCGAAACCGGAGCCTGCCTATGTCGCGCATTGCCTATGTCAACGGATCCTTCGTGCCCTTCGAGGACGCGAAAATCCCGATCACGGATCGGGGCTTTCTGTTCGCCGACGGCATCTACGAAGTGAGCGCGGTGTTGAACGGAGCGCTCGTGGACAACGAGGCGCACCTCGCCCGCCTCGACCGTTCCTTGAAGGAAATCGGTATCGCGAACCCCTACACGGCCGCCGAATGGACGCGGCTCGAGGAGGACCTCGTGCGGCGCAACGGCGTGGAGGAGGGGCTCGTCTACATGCAGGTGACTCGCGGCGCCGCCGAACGCGATTTCGCCTTCCCCAAGGACGCGAAGCCCACGGTCGTGATGTTCACCCAAGCGAAGAACATCAGCCGCTCCGCCATGGCCGAGACTGGTGCTGCCGTCATCACGGTGCCGGACCTGCGCTGGAAGCGGCGGGACATCAAGTCCGTGGCCCTTCTCGCCCAGGTGCTCGCCAAGCAGGCCGCGGCCGAGGCCGGTGTGTTCGAGGCCTGGATGGTGGAAGACGGCCACGTCACGGAAGGCGGCTCCTCCACGGCCTTCATCATCACAGGCGACAAGCGCATCGTCACGCGCCCGCTCTCCAACGCGATCCTGCCCGGCATCACGCGCCTTTCCGTGTTGCGTCTCGCCCGCGAGCAGGGGCTCACCTTGGAGGAGCGGCTCTTCACGGTCGAGGAAGCGCTCGCGGCGGACGAAGCCTTCCTGACGAGCGCGTCGAGCTTCGTGATGCCGGTGGTCTCGATCGACGGAAAGCCGGTCGGATCGGGCAAGCCCGGGCCCCTCGTGCGCAAGCTGCGTGCGCTCTACATCGAAGCCGCCACGGCGCCCGCCAAAGCCGCGTGAGACGGATGCGGACGGGTGTGCCCTTGGGTCTGCTCCTCGCGCTGGCCGCGGGCCCAGCCCTGGCGCAGGCCGAGGATTGCTATGGCTTCGACGCACTCGGTCCCGACGTCGCGCTCTCCGTCGCGGCCGTGACGGATGCCGTGCCCCGGGTGAACTTCGTCAAGAACGGCAGCGCGGCGAAGAGCTGCCCGAGTGGAAGGGAGGCCTGCCGCGAGCGCGCCTTTCTCGTGCCGGGTGACATCGTCGTCGTAAGCGGCACGCGTGGGGGCTTTGCCTGCGCGACCTATGTGAACGCCAAGGGCCTTGCCCGCGCGGGCTGGTTGCCCTTGGCGGCGCTGCGCACGGAAGTCGAGCAGCCGCGGGTGCGAATGGCGGATTGGATCGGTACCTGGACGGCGCCCGAGCAGCAGATCACCATTAAGGCCGGACGCGGCGGGCTCCTCGATGTGGAGGGCGAGGCTACCTTCGGGGCCCTCGATCCGGAGCGGGTCAAGCGCGGTGCAATCAACATGGGCGAGGTGAGCGGCAGCGCGAAACCTGAGGGCGCGATCCTCACCTTCGCCATGGGCGACGATGACAAGACGCTCCCCTTCGACAAGGGCGGGGAGTTCGACTGCCGTATCCGGCTGCGCCTCGTCGGCTCGTTTCTCCTCGCGGAGGACAATCAGCGTTGCGGCGGCGCCAACGTGTCGTTTGCCGGCGCCTACCGTCGGAAGAAGTGATCCGGCTCAGATAGCTCGCGCACCGGCGCGTGGTGGAGGGCCGCTCAGACGATCGTGACGCCGCCGTCCACCACCACGACCTGGCCGGTCATGAAGCTCGATGCGTTCGAGGCCAGGAACGCCGCCACGGGCCCGATTTCGTTCGGCTGGCCGATGCGGCGCAGGGGTGTGCCGCGATTGCGCCGTTCCAGGGCCTTGGGATCCTCCCACAGAGCCTTGGCGAAATCGGTCTGCACGAGCCCCGGCGCGATGCAGTTCACGCGCACGTTTCGAGGGCCCCATTCGACCGCGAGGTTGCGGGCGAGCGCGAAATCCGCCGCCTTCGAAATCCCGTAAGCGCCGATCATCTCCGTGCCGCGCAGGCCCGCGATGGACGACACGATCACCACCGAGCCGCCGCCGCGCTCCGCCATGCCGGGGATGACCAGATTGCAGAGCCACAGATTGCCCTTCACGTTGGCGCCCATAATCTTGTCGAAGGCCTCGTCCGTGAGGTCCCCCATGGGCCCATAGACCGGGTTCACGGCGGCATTGCAGACGAGCACGTCCACGGGGCCGAGCTGCTTCGTGGTCTCGGCCACGAGCACTTCGACCTCGTTGCGGCGGGAGATATTGCAGGGGATCACCACCGCCTCGCCGCCGGCTTGCCGGATGCCCTTGGCGACCGGTTCGCAGGCCTCAGCCTTGCGGCTCGACACGACGACCCGGGCGCCGAGCGAGGCGAGCGTTTCGGCGATCGAGCGCCCGATGCCGCGGCTGGAGCCAGTGACGACTGCGACTTTGCCTGTGAGATCGAAGGGAGATGTCACGCGGCGCTCTCTTCCGTCATAGATGTCAGGGCGTTTGAACGAAGACTGCAGGTCACGCGGCGCTCCTGCGGCCCGGGCCAGGGTTCATGTATTTGGAGAGTTCGATCTTCGCGATCGTCTCCCGGTGCACCTCGTCCGGACCGTCCGCGAGGCGCAAGGTCCGCGCATGGGCGTAAGCCATGGCGAGGTGGAAATCCTGGCTCACGCCGGCGCCGCCGCAAACCTGGATAGCGCGGTCGATGACGCGCAGCGCCACGTTCGGGGCCACCACCTTGATCATCGCGATCTCGGCCCGCGCCTGTTTGTTGCCGACCTCGTCCATCATGTGCGCGGCCTGCAACGTGAGGAGCCGGGCCTGGTCGATGTCCATGCGCGATTCCGCGATCCAGTGGCGGTTGACGCCGTGGTCCGCGATGGGCTTGCCGAAGGCGGTGCGGGAGAGGGCACGCCGGCAGAGGGTTTCGAGCGCCCGCTCGGCCACGCCGATCTGGCGCATGCAATGGTGGATGCGGCCTGGGCCGAGGCGGCCTTGCGCGATCTCGAAGCCGCGGCCCTCGCCGAGCAGGATGTTGGAGGCCGGCACGCGCACGTTCTCGAACACCACCTCGGCGTGCCCGTGGGGCGCGTCGTCGTAGCCGAAGACGGTGAGGGGGCGCACGATGGTGATCCCCGGCGTGTCCATGGGCACCAGGATCATGGATTGCTGCTGGTGCTTGGGCGCCGACGGGTCCGTCTTGCCCATCACAATCGCGATCTTGCAGCGCGGATCCATGGCACCCGAGGTCCACCATTTGCGGCCGTTGATCACGTATTCGTCGCCGTCGCGGCGGATCTCGGCCTGGATGTTGGTGGCGTCGCTCGAGGCAACCTCAGGCTCCGTCATGGCGAAGCACGAACGGATCTCGCCCGCGAGCAGGGGCTTCAGCCAGCGCTCCTGGTGCTCCTTGGTCCCGTAGCGGACGAGCACCTCCATATTGCCCGTATCGGGCGCGGAGCAGTTGAAGGCTTCAGGCCCAATGGGCGAGCGGCCCATCACCTCGCAGAGTTGGCCATATTCCGCATTGGTGAGGCCGGCGCCGAGCTCGCTCTCCGGCAGGAACAGGTTCCAGAGGCCTTCGGCCCTCGCCTTGGCTTTCAGTTCCTCCATGACGGGCGGAATGGACCAGCGTGTCGGCGCCTCGTTGAGTTGGCGCTCGAACACGTGTTCGGCAGGATACACATGCTCCTCCATGAACCGGTTGACCCGGCTCTTGAGGTCGGCCGCCTTGGGGCTGAGAGGAAAGGACATCCGGAGTTCCTTTGTCAGGCCGCCATGAGGCCGCCGAGTGCGCCGAGGCGCTCCAGGTGATGGTCAGCGTCGCCGAAGAGCTGGTTGATCATCGTGACGCGCTTGAAATAGTGGCCGACCTTGAACTCCATGGTCATGCCGACGCCGCCATGGAGCTGGATTGCGTTCTGCCCCACGACACGGCCTGAACGGCCGATCTGCACCTTCGTGCCCGACGCCGCGCGGCGGCGCTCGGTTTCATCGTCCACGTCCGACATCATGGTGCCGAACATCGCCATGGAGCGTGCCTGCTCGACTTCCACGAACATGTCCACCGCCGCGTGCTGGAGCGCCTGGAACGAGGCGATGGTGGTGCCGAACTGCTTGCGGGTCTTGAGGTATTCGACCGTGAGCGTGTGCATCTCGGCCATGCATCCGATGGCCTCGGCGGCGAGCGCCGCAAGGGCCTCGTCGACCACGCGCTCCACGAGCGGCAGGGCATTCTCGGCTTCGCCGATCACGCCCTCGGGGCCGACGCGCACGTTGGAGAGCGAGATCTCCGCCGCGCGCTGCCCGTCCTGCGTGGGGTAGCCCCGGCGCGAGACATTGGCGTCGCGGGCATCCACGAGGAAGAGCCCGATGCCGCTGCGGTCCCGGCGGTTGCCGGCGACACGGGCCGTCACGAGAAGCTTGTCGGCGCTGTCCCCGTGAATGACGACGGCCTTTTCGCCGTTGAGCACATAAGCCGCGCCGTCGCGTCTCGCGGTTGTGGCCACGTCGTGCAGGTCGTAGCGCGATTGCCGCTCCGTATGGGCGAAGGCAAGGCGGAGTTCGCCCGCAGCAATCGAGGGGAGAAGCATGCCCTTCTGCTCCTCGCCGGCGCCGCGGCGGAGCAGGCCGCCGCCGAGCACCACGGTGGCGAGGTAGGGCTCCAGCGCCAGGGCGCGCCCGAACGATTCCATGACGATCATGGTTTCGACCGGACCGCCGCCGAAGCCGCCATGCTCCTCCGCGAAGGGCAGGGCTAGGAGGCCGAGTTCGGCATATTGCGCCCACAGATCCCGGCTCCAGCCTTCCTCGGTCTGGCGGTACTTCTTGCGGCTCTCGAAGTCGTAGCGGTCGGCCAGCAGCCGATCCACGCTGTCCTTCAGGAGCCGCTGCTCCTCGGTGAGGTCGAAATCCATGCGTCGTGCCCCTTAAAATGATCTCGGCGTCATGGCCGGGCTTGTCTCGGCCGTGACGCGCTACAATCCCAAGATCGCCTTTGCGATGATGTTTTTCTGGATCTCGTTCGAGCCGCCGTAGATCGAGATCTTGCGCCAGTTGAAATAGGTGGGCGCCACGGAGCCCGCCCATTCCGGACCGATCGGCGGCTCGTTCTGGCCCTCTTCCGGCTCGTCCTGGTAGGGGAGCGCATAGGGGCCGACGACCTCGAGCAGGAGCTCGGTCGTGGCCTGCTGGATCTCGGAGCCCTTGATCTTGAGGATCGAGGAGGCCGGATCGGGCTTGCCGCGCTCGCGGCGGCTCTCGGCCGCAACGACGCGCAGCTGCGTCATCTCCAGCGCCTTCAGCTCCACCTCCACGGCGGCGAGCTTTTCGCGGAAGCGCGGCACCTCGATGAGGGGCACCTCGCCGACCCGCTCCAGCGAGGCGAGCTCGCGCACCCGGCGCAGGCGCTCCTTCGAGACGCCGACGCGGGCGATGCCGACGCGCTCGTTGCCGAGCAGGAACTTGGCATAGTCCCAGCCCTTGTTCTCCTGCCCGACGAGGTTCGCCACCGGCACCCGCACGTCGTCGAAAAACACCTCGTTGACCTCGCGCCCTCCGTCGATGGTCTGGATCGGGCGCACGGTGATGCCGGGGCTCTTCATGTCGATGAGGAGGAAGGAGATGCCCTCCTGCTTCTTCGCCGCCGGGTCTGTCCTGACGAGGCAGAAGATCCAGTCCGCATGCTGGGCGAGCGTCGTCCAGGTTTTCTGACCGTTGACGACGTAGTGGTCGCCGTCGCGCTTCGCGGAGGTCTTGAGGGAGGCGAGGTCGGAGCCGGAGCCGGGCTCGGAGAAGCCCTGGCACCACCAATCGTCGAGATTCGCGATGCGGGGCAGGAAGTGCCGCTTCTGCTCCTCGGAACCGAAGGTGTAGATCACCGGCCCCACCATGTTGTGCCCGAAGGCGAGGAGCTGCGGGGCGGGCGCCTGCTGCATCTCGTCCTGGAAGATGTATTGCTGCACGGGGCTCCACCCGGTGCCGCCGAACTCCACCGGCCAATGGGGTACCGACCAGCCCTTGGCGTTGAGGATACGCGTCCAGCGGACGAGGTCCTCCTTTGAAGCATGATGGCCGAGCACCAGCTTCCCGCGGATCTCCGGCGGCAGGGAGGTGCGGAAGAACTCGCGAACCTCTTCGCGGAAGGCATTTTCTTCGGGCGTGAAGCGCAGATCCATGGGACCGCTCCGTTAGCTGTTGATTTGTTCTATTGCGAATGAGTGCTTGCCAGCGGATTGGCCTCGTCGCCCAAGCGGTGGCGTGAAGCGCAGATCCATGACCCGCTCCCTTAAGCGTTGATTTCGAAAAGACCGGCCGCACCCATGCCGCCGCCGACGCACATGGTCACGACAACGCGCTTGGCCCCGCGCCGCTTGCCCTCGACAAGCGCGTGGCCCGAAAGCCGTGCGCCCGACATGCCGTAGGGGTGGCCGAGCGCGATGGCGCCGCCGTTCACGTTGAGCTTCTCGGGGTCGATGCCAAGCCGGTCGCGGCAATAGAGCACCTGCACCGCGAAGGCCTCGTTCAATTCCCACAAATCGATATCGTCGACGGTGAGGCCGTGACGTTCCAGCAGGCGCGGCACGGCGAAGACCGGGCCGATGCCCATCTCGTCCGGTTCGCACCCCGCCACCGCAAAGCCGCGGAAGATGCCCAGCGGCTGCAGGCCCTTCTTCTCGGCAAGCCGCGCATCCATGACGACGCAGGCCGAAGCGCCGTCGGAGAGCTGGCTCGCATTGCCAGCCGTGATCGTCTTGCCCTCGCCGCGCACGGCCTTGAGGCCGGCAAGGCCCTCAGCGGTGGTGTCGGGCCGCGGGCCTTCGTCCTGCGCGAGGGTGACGTCCTTGTGGGAGACCTCGCCCGTGACCTTGTCGACCACGGCCATGCGCGTGGTGATGGGGGCGATCTCGGCGTCGAAGCGGCGGGCCTGCTGGGCGGCGGCCGTGCGGCGCTGGCTCTCAAGCCCGTAGGCGTCCTGCGCCTCGCGGCCGATTCCGTAGCGCGCCGCCACCACCTCGGCGGTGTCGATCATCGGCATGTACATCTCGGGCCGCTGGGCGAGGAGCACGTCGTCGAGAGCCCGGAATTTGTTGCGGTGATCGTTCTGGACGAGCGAGATCGACTCGAGGCCACCGGCAACCGCGCAGGGCACGCCGTCGTACATGATGGCGCGGGCCGCGAGCGCGATGGATTGCAGCCCCGAGGAGCATTGGCGGTCGATGGTGGTGCCCGCGACCGTCACCGGCAGGCCCGCGCGGATCGCCGCCTGGCGGGCGACGTTGAGGCCCGTCGCCCCCTCCTGCATGGCGCAGCCCATGACCACGTCCTCGACCTCGCCGGGCTCGATGCCGGCCCGCTCCACGGCCGCCTTGATGGCGTGGCCCGCGAGCGCGGCCCCGTGGGTGTCGTTGAGGGCGCCGCGATAGGCCTTGCCGACGGGCGTGCGGGCGGTGGAGACGATGACGGCTTCTGTCATGACATGTCCTATCTCAAGCGCTCAGGCGCGCGGATTGGTGCTTGCGGCGCTCTTCCTCGCGCAACTCCACCTTGGAGAGCTTGCCCACGGGAGTGCGAGGGAGGGCATCGCGGATTTCGAGAGCGGCTGGCATCTCGTGCCGCCCGAGCTTGTCGGCCAAGAAGGCTTTGAGTTCGTCGAGGGAGAAGGCCTGCGCACCCTGGCGGATCTTCACGAAGGCCTTGGCGGCCTCGCCGCGATACTCGTCCGGAATGCCGAGCACCACGCATTCGTCTACGGCCGGGTGCTCGTAGATCGCCTGCTCGATCATCTGCGGATAGACGTTGAAGCCGCCCGAGATGATCATGTCCTTCTTGCGGTCCACGATGAAGAAGTAGCCGTCCTCGTCCATGAACCCGATATCGCCGGTGAGAAACCAGTCGCCAACGAAAGACGAAGCGCTCTCCTGGGGGCGGTTCCAGTAGCCCTTGGTGACGTTGAGGCCGCGCACCCGCAGTTCGCCCACTTGGCCAGGGTCCAACACGCGCGTCGGGTCATCGAGCGACACGACATCGAGCTCCACACCCGGCAGCGGCAAGCCGATGGAGCCGGGCTTTGGCGGGCCGCTCTTCGGGATATTGGTGCCTGCCGGCGAGGTTTCGGTCATGCCCCAGCCGCCCCCGAGGCGCTGACCCGTGAGGCGCTCGAAGCGCTGCGCGACCTCGACCGGGAGCGGCGCACCGCCGGAGCTGCACAGCGCGAGGGAGGAGAAGTCGCGGGTCTCGACGCCCGGATGGTTCGCGATGGCTATCCACATGGTGGGCACGCCCGGAAAGCCCGTGGCGCGCTTCCCCTCGATATCGCGCAGGGTCGATTCCACGTCGAAGCGTAGGCGCAGGAGGATCTCGGCGCCGCTGCGCAGGCAGCGCAGGAGGATCGTGGTGAGCGCGTAGATGTGGAAGAGCGGGAGAACGCAGATCACGCGGTCCTCGCCCGCCGTCTTGGTCATGCCCTGGCCCGCAAACCAGATGTCGTAGCTATCGACCGCCGCCGTAAGGTTGCCATGCGTGAGGATCGCGCCCTTGGGCAAACCGGTGGTGCCGCCCGTGTATTGCAGCAGGGCGATGTCGTCAGGCGTCACTGCGGGCCAGGCTGCTGGCGGTTGGGCCCCGTTCACGAAGGCCGCGAAGGTCGTGACCTCCGGACGGTCGGGGATCGGGCTTGTCGGGGCCGGGGAGGGACCCCAGACCTCGTCCTCGCCGACGATCACCCGGTCCACGAGCCCCATGTCGAGGAGCTTGAGGGCCATCGGCAGCATGTGGCCGATATTCGTGGTGACGAGAACGCGGGCGCCGGAATCCTTGAGCTTGTGAGCCAGTTCCCGCTCCGCATCGATGGGGCTCAGATGCGCGAGGCGCACGCCGGCCTTCGCCCCGCCGAAGAAGGCGAAGGGGTGGTAGGGCGTGTTCGGCAGATAAAGCGCAAGCGCCGTCCCCGGACCCATGCCGTCCCGCATCAGCGCCGCGCCGAAGCGGTTCACCTCGCGACCCAACACCTCGAACGTGATGGTCCGCTCGCGAAACTCGATCGCCGTGCGGGGACCGTGGGCCACCACCGCCTCGTCGATCAGCGCCGGCAGGGTCGAGCGCGTGATCGGGGCATCCCACCGAACGCCCGGCGGGTAGGAGCGCTCCCAGGGATGCGGGCGCGGCATCAGGCGGCTGCCTCGCTCGCGAGGCCGAGGGATGCGAAGCCCTGGCCCGAGGCCGCAAGGCGGTTGAGGAGTGTCGCCGGCTCCAGCCCCGGATCGCCTGCGCGCTCCGCGTAGAAGGCGAGCCGGTCGCGGATGTGGGCGAGGCCGACCTGATCGGCGTAGTGCATCGGTCCGCCGCGCCAGACCGGCCAGCCGTAGCCATAGACCCACACCACGTCGATATCGCTCGGGCGCAGCGCGATGCCCTCTTCGAGGATGCGGGCGCCCTCGTTGATCATCGGGTAGATCATCCGCTCGATGATCTCCTGCTTGTCGATCTTGCGCGGGGTGATGCCCATGCGCTGTTGCGCCTCGGCGATGAGGCGCTCGACCTCCGGATCCGGGACCGGCGTGCGCGAGCCGGCCTCGTAGCGGTAATAGCCCGCGCTGGTCTTCTGACCGAAGCGGCCCGCTTCGCAGAGCGCATCGCTCACGGGCGCCTTGTCGCCGCGATGCTGGCGGATGCGCCAGCCCACATCGAGGCCGGCAAGATCGCCCATGGCGTAGGGGCCCATGGGAAAGCCGAACTCGACGACCGCAGCGTCCACGTCCTGGGGCAGCGCGCCTTCGAGGAGCAGGCGCTCGGCCTCCTTGGTGCGCTTGTGGAGCATGCGGTTGCCCACGAAGCCGTCGCACACGCCCACCACCGCCGGCACCTTGCCCATGCGCCGGCCGATGGCGATGGCGGTCTGCAGCGCATCGAACGAGGTGGCTTTCGCCCGCACGATCTCGAGCAGCTTCATCACATTGGCGGGGCTGAAGAAGTGCATGCCGAGCACGTCGCCTGGCCGCTTCGTCGCGGAGGCGATCTCGTCCACATCGAGGGTGGAGGTGTTGGAGGCCAGCACCGCACCCGGCTTTGCGACCCGGTCCAAGGTCCCGAAGATCTGCTTCTTGAGGTCCATGTTCTCGAACACGGCCTCGATGACGAGGTCCGCATCCGCCGCGGCCTCCAGTCCGATCCGGCCCTGAATCAACCCGATGCGGCGCTCCACGTCCTCATTCGACATGCCGCCCCGGGCAGCGGTCGCGCGGTAGTTCTTCTCGATGATGGAGAGGCCGCGCTTCAGGGCGTCCTCGTTGGTTTCGATGAGCGTCACGGGCACGCCGGCATTGGCGAGCGACATGGCAATGCCGCCGCCCATGGTGCCGGCGCCGATCACCGCGGCGCGGTTGACGGGCCGCTCCTTAGTGCCCTTCGGCATGTCGGGGAGCTTCGCGGCCTCGCGCTCGGCGAAAAACACATGGCGCTGCGCCTTCGACTGCTCGCCCGCCACGAGTTCCATGAAGAGCTCGCGTTCGCGGGCGAGGCCCTGATCGACGGGGGTGTCCAGGGTCAGCCGCACGGCTTCGACGCAGGCATGAGGAGCCTTGAGGCCACGGGCCTTTTTAGTGAGGTCCGCAGCGGCCTTGTCGAACGCAGTGCGATCCACCTGTGCGAGCCTGTCGTTGCGGTCGCGTAGACGAGGCAGGGGGCGGGTGCCGGCAATGCGGCGAGCGAAGGCAACGGCGTCGGTAACCAGATCGCCCTCTGCGATGGCATCGACGAGGCCTTCGCGATGGGCCTCCGCGGCACCGATGGGATCGCCCGAGACGATCATGCGCAGGGCCTTTTCGGCGCCCACCGCGCGGGGCAGGCGCTGCGTGCCGCCGGCGCCCGGGAGGATACCGAGTTTCACCTCCGGGAGCCCGAGCTTCGCGGAAGCCACCGCCACCCGGTAATGGCAGCCGAGCGCGAGTTCGAGGCCGCCGCCGAGTGCGGTGCCGTGAATCGCGGCCACCACGGGCTTCGAAAGGCCTTCGACCAGCGCGATCACATCATGCAGGCCGGGAGGCACCGGCGGCTTGCCGAATTCGGTGATGTCGGCTCCGGCGAAGAAGGTGCGTCCGCGGCAGACGAGGACGACGGCCTCGACGCCGCTATCGGCCTCCGCCGCCTTCACGGCATCCGCCACGCCTGCGCGCACGGCTTGCTTGAGGGCGTTCACGGGCGGGCTGTCGACGGCAACAATGGCAATCGCGCCGTCGCGCTGGAGATCGACGAGAGCGTTCACAGGCTTCCTCCCAGGGGCGGCGTCAAGCGCGCCGCTTCGTTCGTTCATAGCCGACAAGGCGTACCTCATCGAGCACGCGTTGCAGGGTGGTGTTGAAGGCCTCGGGCGCCTCGTACTGCACCCAATGGCCCGCATCCGGAATGATCGCGAAAGGCGCGCCGGAGCGCCAGCCCCGGATCAGTGCCCGGCGCTCGTGGAGGTAGGGCGCCGCAATCGAGTCATGCTCGCCCCAGATGCCGGCCAGCATGGCGTCGGTGCGGTTCAGGGCGTCGGTCAGCAGTTCGCTGCGCGCGATGGGCCGCGGATCGACGCGGGCCCGGCTGGCGTTGTGGTCCTGGAACTCCAGGGCGAGCGCGTCGATACGCTCCGCGTTCCAGAGCATCAGCACCCGCAGATTGGTGCGGTGCGCCTCCGCGCGCTCAGCCGGCGGCAGGCCGCGCCATTTCACCAGATTGAGCGCGTTCCGCCGCGCCTTGAGGCCCACGGCACCGACGAGCACGAGCGTTTCGACGGGGCTGTCCGGCCGTCCTGCCAGCAGCCCGCCGATGACCCCGCCAAAGGAGAATCCCGCGACCGCGACGCGCTCGCCCGGCGCGACGACCCGCAACCCGTCGGCCAACGCGGTTGCGAGGCCTGGCCCCGTAGGCTCGGGGAGGGCATCCGATTCGCCGAAGCCCGGCATATCGGGGACGATAACCCGGTGGGTGAGAGCGAGGGCCTCGATATTGCGGATCCAATGGGTCCACGAGCCGTGGCCGCCGTGAAGGAGGAGAAGTGTGGGCCCTTGGCCCCACGTGCGCCATGCCATCTCGCCGCCAGGATGGCGCGTGCGGATGTGCTCGGCCGAGCGGTCGAGCTCAACGAAAACCGCCGCGGCGGGTGCGACGGCCGGTCCGTTCCTACCCGAGGGCAAGGGCGTCTCCCAAGGTGAGTTTCGCACTGCGAAACTTCGTTCTGCAAATTGACTGGGACGCTAGAAAGTGCTCGACTGCTTGTCAACGCGCAACAATGCGCAACCGGGAGCGTTCGCGAGCCTGGATCAACGAGCCTCCTGCAACGACAGGAGGCCGTGAGGGATGAGACGTTTGGGAGGTGGCGCGCGTGCAGCCAGCGCCGAGCACGAAGCCTGACGCAGCGGCCGGAGGCGACCGCCAGTTCGTGACCGCGCTGGCGCGCGGCCTCGAGGTTCTGCGCGCCTTCAAGCCCCATGACGGGCTGCTCGGCAATCAGGAAATCGCGCAGCGCACGGGCCTACCGAAGCCCACCGTTTCGCGCCTGACCCATACGCTCACCAAGCTCGGCTACCTCACGCATATCGACCGGTTCGGAAAGTACCAACTCGCGCCGGGTGCCCTGTCGATCGGCTATGCGGCTCTCGCCAATCTCGGCATCCGCGAGATCGCCCGCCCCCATATGCAGGCCTTGGCCGACGAGGCGCGGGCCGCGGTTGCGATCGGCGGGCGCGACCGCCTGAGCATGATCTACTTGGCGCAATGCCGGAGCCCTGCGGCGATCACGGTGCGCCTGGATGTGGGATCCCGCATCCCGATGGCGACGACGGCCATGGGGCGGGCTTACCTCGGCGCGCTGTCCGAGAACGAGCGGCTTTCGGTGTTCGATGCCCTGGAGCCCCGGTTCGGTGCGCAATGGCCCGCGGTCCGGGATGGGATCCTGCGTGCGAGCGAGGACATCGCGAAGCGCGGCTTCACGGTGTCGGCCGGCGAGTGGCAGCCCGACGTCTATGCTGTGGGTGCGCCGCTGATCGCAGCGGACGGTTCGGGCGTCTTCGCGTTCAATTGCGGTGCTCCGGCCTTCGGGCTCACCCAGGATCGCCTGGAGCGGGACCTCGGTCCGCGGCTGGTGGCGCTGGTGCAGAATGTGGAAGCCGTTTTGAATGGAAGCCGCCCGGGATCACCGGGGGCGCGCAACGACGACGGAGGAGGGCAGCGGCGTGCGGGAAACGACGACATCGGCAGTGGTGAGGCGAGACGCTCGCGCCTGCGCGCCCTCGTGCGGCGACGTTGAGCGGGCCTGAGACGATGCTAGCTCCAAGCTCCTCCAACCCGGTCGCTCCCCTCCTCTCGGTGCGGGACGTGGCCGTGCGCTTCGGCGGTATCGTCGCGCTCGATGGCGTCTCCTTCGATTTGCCGGCCGGCCAGATTCTCGGTCTCATCGGCCCGAACGGCGCCGGCAAAACGACCCTCTTCAACTGCCTCAGCCGGCTCTACACCCCGTCCGGCGGCGACATCCTGTTCGAGGGCCAGAGCATCCTCTCTCGTGCCTCGCACCGCATTGCCGAGATCGGCATCGGGCGGACCTTCCAGAATGTGGCGCTGTTCCCGAAGTTGTCCGTTATCGATAACGTGATGATTGGCGCACATTCGCGCAGCCGCAGCGATTTCGTGAGCGACTCCCTCCGGCTGCCATGGGTGCGTCGGGGTGAGGGCGCGCTCGAAGCGAAGGCCCGGGAACTGATCGCGTATCTTGACCTCGACGCCGTGGCCCACCTCCCGGTGGCGGGTCTGCCCTTTGGCACGCAAAAGCGGGTGGAACTCGCCCGAGCGCTGGCGAGCGATCCGAAGCTTCTGCTCCTCGACGAGCCCGCGGGCGGCCTCAACCACGACGAGGTGCACGAACTGGGCAACCTCATTCGGCAGATCCGTAACGAGCGGAACGTGACCGTGCTCCTCGTCGAGCACCACATGAGCCTCGTGATGTCGGTCTCCGATACGGTTGTTGCCCTGAATTTCGGACGCAAGATCGGTGAGGGCCCACCGACTGTGGTGCAGAAGAACGCCGACGTGATCCGCGCCTATCTTGGAGAGGCCGCCGCATGATGTTCCAGGTTCTCGGCTTGGCCGGTCATGGCGGCCTGGGAGGGGGGCCATGACCACTCTCCTCGATGTGCGCGGCCTGCGCGCAGGTTACGGCCCGATCCAGGTCTTGCACGGGCTCGACTTTTCCCTGGACGAAGGCGGCGTGACGACTCTGCTAGGCGCCAATGGCGCCGGCAAGACTACGACGCTGCGCGCGCTGTGCGGCATGATCCGCACGGCCGGCGATGTGATGTTCGCGGGTCAGCGCATCACCGGCCGCTCCACGGAGGACGTGGTGCGGCTCGGCATCGCGCACGTGCCGCAGGGGCGGGGCACCTTCACCCGGCTTACGGTGGAGGAGAACCTGCAGCTTGGAGCGGTGACTCGGGGCGACCGGCCCGGGATCGCCGCCGATATCGAGCGCATCTACGGCTATTTCCCGATCCTCAAGAAGCGGCGCCTGCAGCAGGCCGGCACGCTCTCGGGCGGCGAGCAGCAGATGCTGGCGGTGGGCCGCGCCCTCATGCTGCGGCCGCGGCTCATGCTCCTCGACGAGCCCTCCTTCGGCCTTGCGCCGCTCATCGTGCGCGAGCTCTTCGACATCCTCTCGACGGTGAATCGGGATGAGGGCGTAAGCATGCTCATCGTCGAGCAGAACGCGGCCCTGGCACTTGGCATCGCCGACCAGGCCTATCTGCTCGAAACCGGCCGCATCGTCATGTCAGGTACCGCCGCGGCCATCCGTGAGGATGAAACGGTGCGGCGCTCCTATCTTGGATACTAGGGGATACCCGTGGAACTCTTCGTCCAACAGGTTCTGGCGGGCCTCGCCACTGGCGGTATCTATGCCTGCGTCGCGCTGGCCGTGGTGATGATCTACCAGGCCATCGATCATTTGAACTTCGCGCAGGGCGAGATGGCGATGTTCTCGACCTTCATCGCCTGGCAGCTCCTGCAATGGGGTGTGCCCTACTGGGCCGCCTTCGTGCTCACGATCGGGATCTCGTTTGTGGCGGGCGCGCTGATCGAGCGCATCGTGTTCAAGCCGATCCAGAACGCGCCGGTTTTGAGCCACGTGGTGGTGTTCATCGCGCTCTTCGCGATCCTCAACAGCCTTGCCGGCTTCATCTGGGACTTCTCGATCAAGGAGTTCCCGACCCCCTTCGGCTCCTCTCCGCTCTTGGGCTCGGGGCTGATTTCTTCGCATCAGGCCGGCATGATCGCCGTGACGCTCCTCGTCCTACTCTTCCTTTACGTGTTCTTCCGCTACACCCGCGTGGGCCTCGCCATGCGGGCCGCGGCCGGCAATCCGGAGTCGGCGCGCCTCGTCGGCATACGGGTCGGCTGGATGGTGGCCTTGGGCTGGGGCATGGCGGCGGCCATCGGCGCGATCGCCGGCATGCTGATCGCCCCCGTCGTGTTCCTCGAGCCCAACATGATGCTCTCGATCCTCCTCTACGGCTTCGCGGGTGCCGTCCTTGGGGGCCTCACGAGCCCGGGAGGAGCGGTGATCGGCGGCTTCAGCCTCGGCGTGCTCGAGAACCTCGCCGGCACCTACATCCCGGTTGTGGGCTCGGAGCTGAAGCACCCCATCGCTCTCGTGGTCATCGTCGCGGTGCTCGTCCTCAAGCCCGGCGGCCTCTTCGGTCGTGTCGCGGTGCAGCGGGTTTGACCATGCGGCGCGCCTCCTTCACTCCCACACGCGGACGCTAGCTCATGTCGGTTCAGGACGACGTCATCGCCCATCCGCCGATCGCGGCTCCGGTTCCCGCTCGCCGACGCAAGGTCGGCGTCGGCGCCAGCGCGCTGACCTGGGGGATCCCGCTGCTTGCAGCCGCCCTCATCCTGCCCTTCCTGGTCAAGAACTTCCTGATCTTCCAAGTGACGCTCGTGATGGTCTACGCCATCGCGATCATGGGCCTGAACCTGCTCACGGGATTCAATGGGCAGTTCTCCCTCGGCCACTCGGCTTTCTACGCGATCGGGGCCTATACGGCGGCGATTCTCATGGAAATGGGGGGCGTGCCCTATGCTCTGACCCTGCCGGTGGCGGGGCTCGTCTGTTTTCTGGCAGGCTTCCTCTTCGGTCTGCCGGCCCTGCGCCTCGAGGGCCTTTATCTGGCCCTCGCGACCTTCGCTCTGGCAGTCGCGACTCCGCAACTCCTGAAGTTCTCGCCCTTCGAGCATTGGACCGGCGGCGTGCAGGGCATCGTGGTGATCAAGCCCGATGCCCCCTTCGGCCTGCCTCTGAGCCAGGATCAATGGCTCTACTTCTTCACCCTGGCAGTAGGAACGGTGCTGTTTTGGACCGCGCGCAACCTCGTGCGCAGCCGGACGGGCCGCGCCATGATGGCAATCCGCGACAACCCCATTGCGGCGCGCTCCATGGGTGTCAACACTGCGCTCTACAAGTCGCTCACCTTCGGGGTGAGCGCCCTCTACACCGGCATTGCCGGCGCGCTCGGTGCCATCGTGGTGCAGTTCGTCGCACCGGATAGCTTCACGTTCGCCCTCTCGATCGGACTGCTCGTCGGGCTCGTGGTCGGCGGCGTCGGCTGGTTGCCCGGCGCCCTCTTCGGCGGCGCCTTCGTGCTCTTCGTCCCCAACATCGCCGAGCACGTCTCGAAGGGGCTTTCAGGCGCCGTTTACGGCCTGATCCTGATCTTGCTGATCTACCTGATGCCCTCGGGCGTCGCGGGCTTCGTCCGCGCCGCCGCGGGATACCTGAACGGCGCACGAAAGCGTCGCGTGACCTGAGAAGAAGGAGAGGAAACGATGCTCTTGAAATCCATGCTGCGGGCCACTGCCGCTGCTGTCGGGCTCATGGCGTTGGCTGCGACGCCTGCCCTTGCCCAGAAGAAGTACGATCCCGGCGCGAGCGACACCGAGATCAAGATCGGCAACATCATGCCCTACAGCGGCCCGGCCTCGGCCTACGCGCTGATCGCCAAGACGCAGGCAGCCTACTTCAAGAAGGTGAACGACGAGGGCGGCATCAACGGCCGCAAGATCAACTTCATCTCCTACGACGACGGTTACAGCCCGCCGAAAGCAGTCGAGCAGGCCCGCAAGCTCGTGGAAAGTGACGAGGTGCTCCTGGTTTTCCAGCCTCTCGGTACGCCGTCGAACACCGCCATCCAGCGCTACATGAACGGCAAGAAGGTGCCGCAGCTCTTCGTGGCGACCGGCGCGACCCAGTTCGGCGACGACCCCAAGAAGTCGCCCTGGACCATGGGCTGGCAGCCGAACTACCAAAGCGAGGGCCGGATCTACGCCAAGTACATCCTGGACACTAAGCCTGACGGTAAGATTGCGGTGCTGTTCCAGAACGACGATTACGGCAAGGATCTCATGAAGGGCCTGAAGGACGGGCTCGGCGAGAAGGCCAAAACCATGATCGTGGCCGAGGCGCCTTACGAGGTGTCCGAGCCTACCGTCGACTCGCAGATGGTGAAGCTGAAGGCTTCCGGTGCCGACGTGTTCGTCAACATCGGCACGCCGAAGTTTGCGGCTCAGGCCATCCGTAAGGCGAACGAGCTCGGCTGGCAGCCGGTCCACATCGTCAACAACGTGTCGAGCTCGGTTGGCTCGGTGCTGAAGCCCGCTGGTTTCGAGGCTGCTAAAGGCGTGCTGTCGACCGCCTACCATAAGGATCCCACCGACCCGACCTGGAAAGACGACGCGGGCATGAAGGAGTGGAGTGCCTTCATGGACAAGTATTTCCCGGACGGCGACCGCACGAGCAGCTTCACGGTCTATGGCTACACCGTCGCTCGCACCCTTGAGCAGGTTCTCAAGCAGGCCGGCGACGATCTCACCCGTGAGAACGTCATGAAGCAGGCCGCGAATCTGAAGAATGCGACGGTCCCGACACTCCTGCCGGGCGTCACCATGAACACCAGCCCGACCGACTTCTTCCCGATCGAGCAAATGCAGATGATGCGCTTCAACGGCGAGCGCTGGGAACTGTTCGGCCCGGTGATCGCGGGCGAGATCGGCGGCTAACGCGCCGGTCCATCCCTCCCACGTACAAAGATCCCGCTCGGCATGCCGAGCGGGGTTTTTCATTGAGCTTTGAAAGTCTTACGGACGAGCCGGGGTCGTCGTACCGCCCGGAGCCGTGGTCGAAGCCGGCGGCGGGGTGGTGGGGTTCGACGGGGGAGCGGACGTTGTGGTGGACGAGCCGCCGGCACCGGTGTTGTTGGTGCTGCCGGTCTGGTTGGCGTTGTCGCTGCAGGCCGCGAGGCCGAGAACGGCAACGACCGGGATGAGCATGCGGATACGCATTAGGCATCTCCTGGGTTAGTGGATGCCCGGTCAACGATCCAAGCGGCGCGAAGGTTCACCGCAAATTTTTGCTGCATGGCACCTATGCGGCCAAGCTGCAGCGCTCAGGCAGCCCGCCCGGTGAGGCTCAACGAAGGGCGCAACGCCAGGGCTTCCTCGTATTCCTGGGCCAAACGGCCGCAAAGCTCGGCGGTGTATGGCACATCGGCGATGCTGCCCGTGCCCTGGCCTGCGGACCACACGTTCTTCCAGGCCTTGCGCTCATGCCCCATGTCGAGCTTGGCGCCTGTCGGCAGGTTGTCGGGGTCGAGGCCCGCAGCGGCGATGGAAGGGCGCAGGAAGTTGGCATTGATGCCGCTGATCGCCGGCGTATAGACCACGTCCTTGGCCGAGGAGGAAAGGAGCATCGTCTTGTATTCCTCCTGCGCCATGCTCTCCCGCGTCGCGATAAAGCGCGTGCCGAGATAGGCAAGATCGGCGCCGAGAAGCCGCGCCGCCGCGATCTCGCGCCCATGCGAGATGGAGCCTGAGAGGGCGATCATCTTGTCCGTGAGGGCGCGCAGTTCCGCCACGAAGGCGAAGGGCGAGAGGGTGCCGGCATGGCCACCGGCGCCGGCTGCAACCGCAATGATGCCGTCCACACCCGCCTGCAGCGCCTTTTCGGCATGGCGCAGGTTGATCACGTCGTGGAGCACGATACCGCCGTAGGAATGCACCGCATCGACGAGGTCGCTCACGGCGCCAAGGGACGTGATCACAAGGGGAACCCGGTGCTTCACTGTAAGGGCCAAGTCGTCCTGCAGACGGGCGTTGGTGCGGTGCACGATGAGATTGACGCCAAACGGGGCCGGGACCCGACCGGATTCGCGCTCCGCCCGCTCCAAGCGGGCCTTGATCTCCGTGAGCCACGCCTCATAGCCCTCGCTCGAACGCTGGTTGAGCGCGGGAAAGGTGCCGACGACGCCGGACCGGCAGGCTTCCACGACGAGATCGGGGCCGGAGACGAGGAACATCGGTGCCGCAATGGCGGGGACGGTGAGGCGGCCCTCGAAGGAGGCGGGCAGGGGCATGGGGCACTCTCGGGTTGGCGTCTCGTGCATTGACGCGAGCGCGTCGCTTAGGCCACTTGTCGGCTACGCCTCAAGGGCGGTCAACCGGCCGCTTCCCCGCACCGCTTACCGTCAGGACGCCAGATGAAAGCCCTGGTCTGCCCCGCCTATGGCCCCCTCGAGAACCTGCATGTGGGCGAACTGCCCGACCCCACGCCAGGGGCGGGCGAGGTTCTGATCGAGGTGCGCGCGGCGGGCGTGAATTTCCCGGACGTGCTGATCGTCCAGGGCAAATACCAGTTCAAGCCCGAGCCGCCCTTCGCGCCGGGGGGCGAGGTCGCGGGCGTCGTGCGGGCGGTGGGCCCCGGGGTCGAGCGCTTCAAGGCGGGCGACCGGGTGCTCGCGACGATGATCTCCGGGGGCTATGCGGAGCTTGCGGTCGCCAAGGAGCGTCAGGTGCTGCGCCTGCCCGAGGGCCTCGGGGACGAGGTGGCTTCCGCCTTCGCGCTCACCTATGGGACCTCGTACCATGCGCTGAAAGACCGGGCGGCGCTGAAACCCGGTGAAACCCTGCTGGTGCTAGGGGCCGCCGGCGGCGTCGGCCTCGCGGCGGTCGAACTCGGGGCGGTGATGGGCGCGCGGGTGATCGCGGCAGCGTCGAGCGACGACAAGCTCGCCATGACGCAGGAGCATGGGGCCCACGAGACGATCAACTACGCGACCGAGGATCTGCGGGCGCGGATCAAGGATCTCACGGGGGGTAAGGGCGTCGACGTGATCTACGATCCCGTCGGCGGCGGCATGGCCGAGACGGCGCTCCGCTCCATCGCCTGGGAGGGACGCTTTCTCGTGGTCGGATTTGCCGCGGGCGAGATCCCGAAGCTGCCCCTCAACCTCGTGCTCCTGAAAGGGTGCCAGATGGTCGGCGTGTTCTGGGGCTCGTTCGCCGAGCGCGAGCCCCAGCGCAACGAGGCGAATCTGGAGGAGATGGTGGCCTGGTACCGCGAGGGCCGCATCCGGCCCCATATCGACGGTACCTATCCCCTCGAGCAGTCCATCGACGCGCTCCGCCGCATCGCGGCGCGGCAGGTGCGCGGCAAGCTCGTGATCACGATGCCCAACGCGGGCTAAACCCGCAGAACCAGCTTCGCCTGGTTCTCGCCGGAATAGAGCATGTTGAGGGTCTCGGGGTATGCGTCGATGCCACCCTCGCGCACGTCTTCGGCCAGGGTCAGGGCGCCTTCCGCGTGCCACTGCGCCAGGGTTTGCACCGCCTCCATGAAGGCGGCCGGTCCGAAATCGCTCACGATAAAGCCCTGCACCTTCAGGCGGTTGAGCAGGATCGAGGCGCTGGCGCGGGCGTCGTAGCCGCCGGCCGAGGGGTCGGCGTCGTTGTAGCGGGCGATGAGGCCGCATACCGCCACGCGGCCGAAGGTACGCATGCGGTGCATGACGGCGTTGCCGACCGGACCGCCCACATTTTCGAAATAGAGGTCGACCCCGTCCGGCACCGCCTCGCGCAGGCGGCGGGAGAGGTCACCGGCCTTGTAGTCGACGGCCTCGTCGAAGCCGTACATCTCCTTGAGCCGGCTTGTCTTTTCCGGCCCGCCCGCAATCCCGACCACCCGGCAGCCGAAGCGCTTGCCGATCTGGCCCACGATGGAGCCCACCGCTCCGGCGGCCCCCGACACCACGAGGGTCTGGCCCTCCTTGGGCTCCAGGATCCGGGTGGTGCCGAGATAGGCCGTGGCGCCCGGCATGCCGAGGCCGCCGATCCAGCGTTGCAGGGGCGCGAGCCCCGTATCCACCGGCATGACGCCGCGTCCGTCGCTCAGGGCGTAGCGCTGGACGCCGAACATGCCGATCACCGCCTGGCCATCGGCAAATTTCGGGTTGCGCGAGGCCTCGACGACCCCCGCCGCATAGGCGCGCATGGGGCTGCCGAGGGGGATTGGGGGCACATAGACCGGGTTCTCGTTCATCCAGCCCCGCATGGCGGGGTCCAGCGAGATGAAATGCACCCGCACCCGGAACTGCCCCTCGCCGGGCTCGGGGATCGGCCCGTCCTCGAAAGTGAAGTTCTCGCGCCCCGCGGAGCCCGTCGGACGGGAGGTGAGGCATGCAATACGGTTATGGCTGGGCATGTTCGAATCCTAGGAGTCGTGTTCAACCAAACCACAGGGATCGCGTCCGGCCAATCGCGTCCCGCGCATGAGCGCTGCTGAAGAAGCACGGGAATTCGCGCGCCGCCCGCCTGGACAGGGGATTGCGGCGCTGTAACGTCCGTCGCATGACGTTGAACACGATCGAATGACATTGAACGCTGTGGCCCTCGGGCAGGTCCCGAACCCGAACACCGTCCCGCTCGACGCCCTGCGGGCGCGCATCGGCGAGACCATCGGCACCTCGTCCTGGCGCGAGGTCGCGCAGGAGCGGGTCGACCGTTTCGCCGAGGTCACGGACGACCACCAGTTCATCCACATCGATCCCGAGCGCGCCCACCGCGAGACGCCGTTCGGCGGCTCCATCGCGCACGGGTTCCTGACGCTCTCGCTGCTCTCCACCATGGCCTACGAGACGCTTCCCACGGTCGAGGGCCGCGCGCTCGGGATCAATTACGGTTTCGACCGGGTGCGTTTCCTGGCGCCCGTGCGCGCCGGCAAGCGCGTGCGGGCCCATTTCACGCTGGCCGATGTCACGGAACGGGAGGCCAAGCAGGTGCTCCTTCGCTACACGGTCACCGTCGAGATCGAGGGCGAGGCGAAGCCGGCGCTGGCCGCCGAATGGCTCACCCTCACGGTGCTGGCATGACCGGGTCCAAGCGCTTCGACGGCGCTGCCGTTCTGGTCACCGGCGCGGGCCGCGGCCTGGGGGCGCTCGCGGCGCGGCGCTTCGCGGACGAGGGCGCCGATCTCGTTCTCTGTGATCGCGACGGCGCGACGCTCAAGGAGACCGCGGAGGCGCTCCGCCGTGATGGCGCGCGCGTCGAGACGCTCGCCGCCGATGTGAGCCAGGAGAGCGCCGCGCAGGCTCTCGTGGAGCGCGCGGTGCAGACGTTCGGGCGGCTCGATGTGGCGGTCAACAATGCGGGCGTGTCGCATCCCTTCCGCAAGCTCGTGGACCTCACGGGCGACGACCTGCAGCTGATGCTCTCGGTCAACGTGTTCGGCGTGTTCTACGGCCTGAAGCACCAGATCCCCGCCATGGAGCGCTCGCACGCGCAAACCGGCCGGGTCGCCGCGATCCTCAACGTGGCGTCGGTCGCCGGCATCGTCGGCGCGCCGCTGCTCGGGGCCTATGTGGCCGCGAAGCACGCGGTCGTGGGACTCACCAAGACGGCGGCGGTCGAAACGGCGCGGCGAGGCGTGCGGGTCAACTGCATCTGCCCTGCCTTCACGGATACCCGCATGGTCACGGATTTCCTGCACGAGATGCGGGGCGGCACCGACGAGGCCGCCGCCCGGGTGGTCGCGGCCGTGCCCATGCGGCGCTTGGGCGAGCCGGACGAGATCGTGCAGGCGATGCTGTTTGCCTGCAGCCCGGAGAACGGGTTCATGACGGGGCATGCGTTGGCGTTGGATGGTGGATTGTCGGCGGTGTGAGGGGCGCTTGCTCCCTCTCCCCCGTGAACGGGGAGAGGGCAGGGGTGAGGGGCCGGACCGTGGAACGCTATGCCCGTCATTCCGGTCGCCGCGTGAGCGGCGGGCCGACCCGAAGGGGCCGCCTTGGCGGCAAACCCAGATGGCGAGTTCTAGACGGAGAGATCTCCTGGGTTCCGGGCTCTCGCTCCGCTCGCCCTGGAATGACTGTGGCGGGGACATCGCTCGCTCCACCGACCAGCCCCTCACCCTAACCCTCTCCCCGCAGGCGGGGAGAGGGAATCCGCTCCCCGCAACAACCTTTCGCTGCACCGCAGCATAATTGACCCTTTATTTCGGAGAACAACTTCGCCACGATAGATTCGGTAAAGCGCAAGGGGCTCTACAAGGCGAGGATCGATGGTTCAGCAACTGAGTGGCCCCGAGCTCCTGGTCTTGGGGGACGCGCCGTCCGCCGCTGCAGGTGTTCCGCCGACCGACATCCGCAACCCGGATTACTTCCACAAAGTCGTCGATTGCCAATGGGCCTGCCCGGCCCACACGCCCGTGCCGGAATACATCCGCCTCATCGCGGCCGGGCGCTACACCGACGCCTATCTCGTGAACTGGCGCTCCAACGTCTTCCCCGGCATCCTGGGCCGCACCTGCGACCGCCCCTGCGAGCCGGCCTGCCGTCGCGGGCGAGTCGAGGAGGAGCCGGTGGCGATCTGCCGGCTGAAGCGCGTGGCCGCCGACAACAAGGACGACATCTCGGGGCTGCTCCCGGCGGCCCCGCTGGACAAGAACGGCAGGCGGGTCGCGCTCGTGGGTGCCGGGCCCGCCTCGCTCACCGTGGCCAGGGATCTCGCGCCGCTCGGCTACGAGGTCGTGATCTTCGACGGCGAGCGCCGCGGCGGCGGCATGATCCGCAGCCAGATCCCGCGTTTTCGCCTGCCCGAAGAGGTGATCGACGAGGAGGTCGGCTACATCGTCGGCATGGGCAACATCGAAACGCGCTACGGCACGCGGATCGACAGCCTGAAAGCCCTGCTGGCCGAGGACTTCGACGCGGTGTTCATCGGCACCGGCGCGCCGCGCGGGCGCGATCTCGATATCCCCGGCCGCCAGGAAGCCGCCGCCAACATCCATATCGGCATCGACTGGCTCTCCAACGTCTCCTTCGGCCACACCGAGAAGATCGGCCGCCGGGTCGTGGTGCTCGGCGGCGGCAACACCGCCATGGATTGCTGCCGCACGGCGCGGCGCCTCGGCGGCGAGGACGTGAAGGTGGTGGTGCGCTCGGGCTTCGAGGAGATGAAGGCCTCGCCCTGGGAGAAGGAGGACGCGATGCACGAGGGCATCCCGATCCTCAACTACCTCGTGCCGAAGGAATTTACCCACGCGGGGGCTAAGCTCACCGGCGTGGTGTTCGAGAAGGTGGCGCCGCAGCTCGACGCCAATGGCCGCCGCCAACTCGTGGCCACCGGCGAGCCGGACGTGCACATCGAATGCGACGACGTGCTGGTCGCCATCGGCCAGGAGAACGCCTTCCCCTGGATCGAGCGCGATCTCGGCCTCGACTTCGACCGCTGGGGCCTGCCGAAGGTGGACGCCAAGACGCACCAATCGACCCTGCCCAAGGTGTTCTTCGGCGGCGACGCGGCCTTTGGCCCGAAGAACATCATCTGGGCCGTGGCGCACGGGCACGAGGCCGCGATCTCCATCGACCGCTTCTGCCGCGGCGAGCGCCTCGACGACCGGCCACCCCCGATGGTGAACCTCGTGTCCCAGAAGATGGGCATTCACGAATGGTCCTACGACAACGCGGTGTCGCTCGATCTGCGCTACAAGGTGCCCATGCGCGATCAGGCGATTGCGCTGAAAGACATCAAGGCGGAAGTGGAGCTCGGTTTCGACCGGCAGCTCGCTTACGCGGAAACGCAGCGCTGCCTCAACTGCGATGTCGAGACGGTGTTCGCCAAGGATCTCTGCATCGAGTGCGACGGCTGCGTCGACATCTGCCCGACCGATTGCATCACCTTCACGGAGAACGGGCCCGAGCCCGATCTGCGCATGCGGCTCACCGCCCCCGCCGTGAACCTCACGCAGGACCTCTACGTCTCCAGCACCCTCAAGACCGGGCGCGTGATGGTGAAGGACGAGGATGTGTGCCTCCATTGCGGTCTCTGCGCCGAGCGCTGCCCCACGGGCGCCTGGGACATGCAGAAGTTCCTGCTCGACACGGCGCATGCCTATGGGACCAAGACATGCGCGCGGGCGTGATCGTTAGGGGCGACGCCGGCTTCCTCCCTCCCTTCAGGGGAGGGTGGCGCCCGCAGGGCGACGGGTGGGGTGTTCGCCGCAGGCGAGCCCTTGCCGCGAGCGTGCCGGATGCGCTTCGCGCAACACCCCACCCCTACCCCTCCCCTGAGGGGAGGGAGAGTGCGTTTTCAACGGAGCGGGTCAACTGATGCCGGCATCGCGCATAGAAGCCACCAGCGACACAGGGCGGATGAACTGATGCCAGCAAGGCGGATCGAAGCGGCCAGTGACACAGGGCGGATGAGCCGATGCCAGCATCGCGCATAGAAGCGACGAACGATTTCGTCATCAAGTTCGCCAACGTGAACGGCTCGGGCTCGGCCAGCGCCAACCGGCTCTTCGCCCGCTCGTTCCTGCGCATGGGCGTGCCGATCGCCTCGCGCAACATCTTCCCCTCCAACATCCAGGGCCTGCCCACCTGGTACGAGGTGCGGGTCACGGAAGCTGGCCATCTCGGGCGGCGCGGCGGCGTCGATCTCATGGTCGCCATGAACCCGCAGACCTGGGACAAGGACGTCAAGGAGATCGAGCCCGGCGGCTATCTCTTCTACGATTCCACGCGGCCGATGCCGCCGACGCGGTTCCGCTCGGACATCAACGTGGTGGGCATGCCGCTCACCGCCATCTGCAACGAGCGCTATTCCGACCCGCGCCAGCGGCAGCTGTTCAAGAACATCATCTATGTGGGGGCACTCGCGGCGCTCCTCGGCATCGACATCGCGGAGGTGGAAAAGCTCATCGCCGAGCAGTTCCGCGGCAAGGACAAGCTGATCCCGCCGAATGTCGAGGCCCTGCACCTGGGCCGCGACTACGCCGAGACGCATCAGAAGGGCGCCATTGGCTTGAAGTGCCGGCGCGCGGACGCGGTGGGCGACCGCATCTTCCTCGAAGGCAATGACGCGGCGGCGCTGGGCGCCGTCTATGGCGGCGCCACGGTGGCGGCCTGGTATCCGATCACGCCTTCGACTTCGCTCGCGGAAGCCTTCGCCAAGCATTGCCGGCGCTTCCGCACCGACCCAGACACGGGCCAGAACCGCTACGCCATCGTGCAGGCCGAGGACGAACTCTCCTCCATCGGCATGGTGATCGGCGCGGCCTGGAACGGGGCGCGGGCTTTCACGGCCACCTCCGGCCCCGGCATCTCGCTGATGCAGGAGTTCTTAGGGTTGGCCTATTTCGCCGAAGTGCCCGCCGTGATCTTCGACGTGCAGCGGGGCGGGCCCTCCACCGGCATGCCGACCCGCACGCAGCAATCGGATCTTCTGGTGTCGGCCTATGCGTCGCACGGCGACACCAAGCACGTGCTGCTGCTGCCGGAAGACCCGCGCGAATGCTTCGAGTTCGGCGCCACCGCCTTCGATCTGGCCGACCGGCTGCAGACGCCCGTCTTCGTGATGCTCGATCTCGACATCGGCATGAACGAATGGCTCTGCGAGCCCCTGGCGTGGGACGACACCAAGACCATCGACCGCGGCAAGGTGCTGACCGCAGAGGAACTGGAGGCCGGCCGCGACTTCGGGCGCTATCTCGACGTGGACGGCGACGGCATCCCCTTCCGCACCTATCCGGGCACGCATCCCACCAAAGGCTCGTTCTTCACCCGCGGCACGTCGCGCGATCGCTATGCCCGCTACACGGAAGAGGGCGGCGCCTACGTGGACAACATGCAGCGCCTGCTGCGCAAGTTCGAGACCGCGAAGAGCCTGGTGCCGAAGCCCGTGCGGCGGGACGCGGCGCGGCCGACGCGGTTCGGCGCGCTCTATTTCGGCTCCACGGCCCCGGCCATGAACGAGGCCATCGAGGTGCTGCAGGCGGGCGGCATCGACATCGACCTCATGCGCGTGCGCGCCTTCCCGTTCACGGAAGAGGTGATCGATTTCGTGCTGGAGCACGATCAGGTGTTCCTCATCGAGCAGAACCGCGACGCGCAGATGCGCACGCTCCTGATCTCGGAAGGCGCCATCGATCCGGCCCGCGTGATCTCCGTGCTGCATTACGACGGCACGCCGATTACCGCGCGCTTCATCATCGACGAAATCACCAGCCGGTGGGCGCTGCTCACCGGCAAGCCGAGCCGGGAGGCCGCCGAGTGACCTACTTAGCGAAACCGAAGCTCCACCATCCGCGGCTGCCCGAGAACCAACTCGGCTACACGCGGCGCGATTACGAGGGCGCGATCTCGACGCTGTGTGCCGGCTGCGGGCACGATTCGATTTCCGCCGCGATCATCCAGGCCTGCTTCGAGCTGTCCATCGAACCGCACCGGGTCGCGAAGCTCTCCGGCATCGGCTGCTCGTCGAAGACGCCGACCTATTTCCTCGGCGCGAGCCACGGCTTCAACTCCGTGCACGGGCGCATGCCCTCCGTGCTCACGGGCGCGGCGCTGGCGAACCGCGACCTCATCTATCTCGGGGTGTCGGGCGACGGCGATTCCGCCTCCATCGGCTTGGGGCAATTCGCGCACGCGCTGCGGCGCGGCGTGAACATGACCTACATCGTCGAGAACAACGGGGTGTACGGGCTCACCAAGGGGCAGTTCTCCGCCACCGCCGACAAGGGCTCGAAGTCCAAGAAGGGCGTGGGCAACCAGGATTCCCCCATCGATCTCGTGAGCATGGGGATTCTCCTCGGCGCCACTTACGTGGCCCGCAGCTTTTCCGGCGACAAGCGCCAGCTCGTGCCGCTGATCAAGGCCGCCATCGAGCACAAGGGCGCGGCCTTCATCGATTGCGTCAGCCCATGCGTCGCCTTCAACAACCACCCGGATTCTACGAAGAGCTACGATTACGTGCGCGCCCACAACGAGGCCGTGAACTTCCTCGACGTGATTGAGGGGCGGGACGAGATCACCGCGGATTACGAGCCTGGCGGCGTCGAGATCGTGCAGCAGCATGACGGCTCGTTCATCAAGCTGAGGAAACTCGCGCCCGATTACGACCCCACCAACAAGCTCGCCGCCATGAACTACCTGCAGGAGCGCCAGGCCGCGGGCGAGATCGTGACGGGTCTGCTCTACCTCCACCCCGACAGCGAGGACCTGCACGAGCGCCTCGCCACCGTGGACAAGCCCCTGAATGCGCTGGGCCAGGCCGAGCTGGTGCCGGGCGCGGCCGCTTTGGATAAGCTCAACGCGTCCTTGCGCTGAGCGCCACCGCGATCCGGGCCGCCAGCGCCGCGTTGTTGCGCACGAGAGCAATGTTGGTCGCGAGGCTGCGCCCGCCCGTGATCTCGAACATGTGCGAGAGCAGGAACGGCGTCACGGCCTTGCCCGCGATGCCGCGCTTGCTCGCTTCGGCAAGCGCCGTCTCGATATAGCCCGCGATCTCGGCGGCCGGGATCTCGTTCGCCTCGGGCACCGGGTTCGCGACCAGCACGCCGCCCTCAAGACCGAGCTCCGCCTTGGTGCGCACGAGGGCCGCGATGTCCGCCGCGGTGTCGATGCGCAGGGGTGCGGGCAACTCGCTCGTGCGGCTCCAGAAGGCGGGGAAGCGGTCGGTCTGGTAGCCCACCACGGGCACGCCGCGGGTTTCGAGGTATTCCAGCGTCCGGGGGAGATCCAGGATCGCCTTCGCGCCGGCGCACACCACCGTCACGGGGGTGCGGGCGAGTTCGTCGAGATCGGCGGAGATGTCCATGCTGGCCTCCACCCCGCGATGCACCCCGCCGATGCCCCCCGTGGCGAAGACGGGCACGCCCGCGAGATGCGCGCAGATCATGGTGGCCGCCACGGTGGTGGCGCCATGCCGGCCGGTCGCGACTGCAAAGGGGAGATCGGCGCGGGAGAGCTTCATCACGTCGGTTGCGGTGCCGAGCCATTCCAGCGTGTCGGCTTCGAGCCCCACCTTGATGCGCCCGCCCACGATGGCGATCGTCGCCGGCACCGCGCCGCCCTCGCGCACCACGGCCTCGACGACGCGGGCGGTCTCCACGTTCTGCGGGTAAGGCATGCCGTGGGTGATGATGGTGGATTCGAGAGCCACCACGGGGCCGCCGGCCTGCAGGGCGGCCTGCACCTCAGGCGCGATGTCGAGGGGAGCGGGATTCATGGGGTCACCGGGGTTGAGGCGCTGGGCTCCATGGCACGGCGCAGGAGCTCTGGCGAGAGGTCGGGCCTGACGCTCGCCGTGCTCGCGATGGTGAGCGCCGCCGCCGCCGTGCCGGCCCGGGCGGCTTCGCTGAGCGGATCGCCGGCGATGAGGCGGGCGAGGGTCGCGGCCACAAGCGAATCGCCCGCGCCCGTGACGTCGGCCACGGCGCAGGCCTGCGCCGGTACCGGGTGCAGCCCGGTCCGGTCGGCGCAGAGAAGCCCCTCGTGCCCGAGGGTCAGCACGACGGAGGCCGCGCCTTGCGCCAGGAGCCGCCGGGCCGCCTCTTCAGGCGGGAGGCTGGCGCCGAGCCGGGCTGACGCCTCGGCCGTGTTCAGGAACAGACAATCGACACCTGAGAGATCGGCGGGCAGGCGCCGCACCTTGGCGGTCGAGACGGCATCGACCGCGAGGCGAAAGGGGGTGGCTCGGCTGAGCCCGACGAGGCGGTCCAGAACGCCCGCCGGCAGATTGCAATCGGCAAAGACCCACTCGGTCCCGAGGTTCAGCCGGTCCAGAAAAGCGGGCGCGATGGCCTCGAAGATCGCCATGTCGGCGAGGCCGTAGGCGAGGGTGCCGTCGGGCTGCAGCACGGCGACGTATTCGGCGGTCGGGTGGTCGGACGTGCGCGCGATCCCGCCGACATCGACGCCGAGCACGGCGAGGCCGTCCAGCAGAAAGCGCCCGTTGTCGTCCTCGCCCACGAGCGACGCGAAGGCGGTCGGGATGCCCAAGCGCGCGAGGTTCTCGGCCACGTTCCTCGCAACGCCGCCGGCGGAGCGCTCGGAACGAACTGGATTCGAGGTGTCGGGCTCGAGGCGGGCGAGCGCCCGGTATTTGCGGTCCACCGCCGCGGCGCCGATGCACAGGATGCGTGGGGGCGTCATGGTGTGTCCGACCGGTTCATCAGCGCGAAGGCGAGGTTCGCGCCGCTCAGCACCAGAAACACCCGGATCACGTGGTGACCGGCCACGAAGGCCACCTCGATCTGCAGCGCCAGCGCCACGAGGCTCATCTCGGCCAAGCCGCCCGGCGAATAGGCGAGCAGCAGGGGTACGAGGCCGTAGGCCGAGACCCGGCTCACGGCGCCCGCGAACGCGAAGGTGATGGCGAGCAGGATGAGGGTGGAGCCGAGCGAGAGGGCGAGCACCCGCAGGATCGCCCGCGGCGCCGTGCCGGCAAAACTGCAGCCGATGGAGGTGCCGATGACGAGCTGGGCCAGGTTCACGATCTCAAAGGGCGGGACGAAGTTCGTGAGGCCCGCGAGATGCACGCCGGCGCTCACCACCATGGGGCCCAGCAGATAGGCGGCGCGCAGGCGCAGGGCGAGGCCGAGCAGTGAGCCCGCAACCGCGGTGCCGACGAGCCAGGCCTCGCTCGTCCAGGGCGCGTCGAACATCGATACGCCGAGCCGGTCGCGGGGGCCGAACGTAGCCCCGGTGATGATCTGCACCAGGAAGGGCAGGGTGAACACGAGGAGCATCACCCTCGCGGAATGGAGCAGCGCGATGGTGCGGGCATCGCCCCCCTGCTGCTCGCCCATGATCACCATCTCGGTGAGCCCGCCCGGCATGCCGGCGTAATAGGCCGTGACGGGGTCGAGGCCGCCGAAGCGGCGGAAGTAGACCACGCAGGCCACGCCGCAGGCCGCCATGAACACCACGAGGCCGACGAGCGTCGGGATCCAGGAGGCCAAGTGGCCAAGCAGCTCGGGCGAGAAGCCGGCGCCCAGCATCACGCCGATCACCGCCGTCATGGGCGGGCGCACCACCTTCGGGGCCGCGATGGGCGCCGTGACGAGCGCGCCCAGGGTGCAGGCCAGCATGGAGCCGAGCATCCAGGGCAGCGGCATGTGAAGGCGCGCGAACAGCCAGCCGCCGAGCGTGCCGATGAGGAGGGCCAGCGCGAAGCGGCCATAGGGGAACACGCTCGGGTGCAGGGCCGCGAGGGTGGAACGGGCATCCGGCAGCATGGCGTTCCTTCCCGCATCGGAGAGCTGAGGTAAAGCGGGGGAATGCGCGGGAGCCATGCGCGCGGTGCGGCCGGTCCGCATTGCCGCCCTGCCGAAAGGGGGATACCTGAAACGTCGGATAAGACGCGAGGGGCGGATGGAACCGGTTGTCATTGCGGTTGCGATCACGGGTTCGGTCCCGCGCAAGAAGGACAATCCGGCGGTGCCGGTGACGCCCGCCGAGCAGATCGAATCGACCCACCAGGCCTTCGAGGCCGGCGCGACCCTCGTGCACATCCATGTGCGCAACGACAACGAGAGCCCGTCCTCCGATCCCGAGCGCTTCCGCCTCGTCCAGGAAGGGGTGGAGCGGCACTGCCCCGGCATGATCGTGCAGTTCTCCACCGGCGGGCGCGGACGCGATCCGTCGGCGCGCGGCTCGTCGCTGTATCTCAAGCCCGACATGGCCTCCCTCTCCACGGGCTCGGTGAACTTTCCGACCATCGTGTACGAGAACCACACCACCCTCGTGACCGATCTTGCGACCAAGATGCGAGAGTTCGGCGTCAGGCCCGAGATCGAGATCTTCGACCTCTCGCATCTCCACGGCGCGCGGCGCCTCGTGGAGGCGGGGCTCATCGACGAGCGCCCGCACGTGCAGTTCGTGATGGGCGTGCAGAACGCTCTTCCTGCGGACGAGCACCTCCTCGACATTCTGCTGGCCGAGTGCCGCCGCGTGCTCCCCAAGGCGACGTGGACCGCCGCCGGCATCGGGCGAAACCAGGCGCCCGTGATGGAATGGGCGCTGCAGCGCGGCGCCGATGCGGTGCGCACCGGGTTGGAGGACAACATCCGCGTTGCGAAGGACCGGCTCGCGCGCTCCAACGCGGAATTGGTCGGGCTTGCGGCCGAAGCCATCGCCCGGCACGGCCGGCGCCCCGCCACGCCGGCCGAGGCGCGCGCCGCGCTCGGGCTTCGGTGAGGGCCTGTGTCCACCGTCAGGCGACCGTCTCTCATGCGAATGACAGGTGGATGGGGATGAACGCCGCCGGTGATCCACGCGGCCTTCTGCTGCCCGACTTGCCACCCGATTTTCGGTTTGAGCTTCTCCCGAAGACGAGGGGCGCCAGCGACTGGGCCTTCGAGATCAAGCGGGCTGCGATGGGGCCCCATATCCGGGCCCGGTGGGGCAGGGACGAGGCGTTTCAGCGGGAGTTTCACGAGAAGAGGTTCCGGGAATGCGCATTGTCGAGCATCATCCATAAGGATGCCGCTATCGGGACGGTCGCCCTCACAAGGGCCTCGGACTGGATTCAGCTGGACGAGTTCTACCTCATTCCATCGCACCATGGCCGCGGCCTGGGAACACGTATCTTGCGACACTGCCTCACGCTCGCCGATGAGCTCAACCGTCCGGTGCAGTTGCGATACCTCAAGTGGAACCCGGTGGGCTCCCTCTACCGACGGCACGGTTTCGAGGAAGTGGGTCAGACGGACATCCATTATCTCATGAGGCGCCCGGCCGCCCGTTCGCCAACCACATGACCTTGGACGCTTGAGGTGAACCGATGCCCCTGATCGAGGTGAACGGCCTCCCCCTTTTCTACGACCTCACCGGCCCCGCCGATGCGCCGGTGGTGGCCTTTTCGAATTCGCTCGGCACCACCCTGGAGATGTGGGATTTCCAGGTGCGGGCGCTTGCCTCCCGCTACCGCTGTCTGCGCTACGATACCCGGGGCCACGGCCGAACGGGCGTGCGCGACGAGGCCGTCAGGATGGAGGACCTCGCGGACGATCTCGCGGGCCTCCTCGACGCGCTCGGCATCGCGCGGGCCCATGTGGTCGGCCTCTCCCTCGGCGGCATGACGGCCCAGGCCTTCGGGGTGCGCCACCCGGAGCGCACGGCAAGCCTCGTCCTCATGGCGACCTCCGCCCATCTGCCGCCGCCGGACCTCTGGGACGGGCGGATCGCGACGGTGCGGGCGAAAGGCATGGCACCCCTCGTCGACGGCATCATCCCGCGCTGGTTCACCCCGCCCTCCATCGCGGCCTTTCCGGAGCGCGTACGGCAGGTGCGCGAGCGCTTCCTCGGCGTCGATCCGGTGGGCTATGCGGTCTGCTGCGGCGCCATCCGCGACATGGACCTGCGCGACCAGATCGGCGCCATCGCCAAGCCGACGCTGATCGTCGCCGGGGCCGACGATCCCGCGACCCCGGTCGCCATGATGATCGATATCCAGACGCGCATTCCGGGCGCGGAACTGGTCGTCATTCCGGGCGCCGCCCACCTGCTGTCGGTCGAGCACCCCGAATTCGTGAGTGCCCATCTCGAGGGCTTCCTGGCCCGCGTCGAGGGCGAGCGGCAGCCGGCCGAGCGCGCCAGCTTCGAGGCGGGGCTTGCAAACCGCAAGGCGGTGCTCGGCGTCGATCACGTGCAGCGCTCCCTCGACCGGGCCGGAGGCTTCGCGGGTCCCTGGCAGGACTTCATCACGCGCAACGCCTGGGGCGAGATCTGGGGCGATCCGGCGCTGCCCTGGAAGACCCGCTCCCTCGTGACGCTCGCCATGATGGTCGCGCTCCACCGGGAGGAGGAGTTCAAGCTCCATGTGCGCCCGGCGCTCAAGAACGGCGTGACGGTCGAGGAACTGCGCGCGCTGCTCCTGCAAACCGCGATCTATGCCGGCGTGCCCGCCGCCAACGCGGCCTTTCGCTGGGTGAAGGACGTGCTCGGCGACGAGATCGATTGAGGCCCGAGAGACCACCAGCCAAGCCCAAGGCGTCGCGTTGACACCTCCATAACCACCGACCATGCTCGTGCAACGATGATCGACAGCAGCGTTTCGCATCCATGACCCGGCGGCTCGTTTCACTCCAGGAGGCCGTCGCCACCCATATCCGCGACGGCGACACCCTCGCCATGGAGGGCTTCACGCACCTCATCCCCTTCGCGGCTGGCCACGAGGTGATCCGCCAGAAGCGGCGCGGCCTCACGCTCATCCGCATGACGCCGGACATCATCTACGACCAGATGATCGGCATGAGCTGCGCCGAAAAGATCGTGTTTTCCTGGGGCGGCAACCCGGGCGTGGGCTCGCTGCATCGCCTGCGCGACGCCATCGAGAACGGCTGGCCGCATCGGCTCGCCGTCGAGGAACACTCCCACGCCGCCATGGCGAACGCCTACGAGGCGGGAGCCGCGAACCTGCCCTTCGCGGTGTTCCGCGGCTACAAGGGTGCGGATCTGCCGAAGGTGAACCCCGCCATCCGCTCCGTGACCTGCCCCTATACGGGGGAGGTGCTCGCCACCGTGCCGGCGATCCGGCCCGATGTGGCGGTGATCCATGCGCTGCGCGCCGACCGCGCCGGCAACGTGCTGCTCGAAGGCATCGTCGGGGTGCAGAAGGAGGCGGTGCTGGCCGCCAAGCGCGCCATCGTGACCGTGGAAGAGGTGGTGGAGGATTTCGGGACCCGCTCCGCCAATGCGGTGATCCTGCCGCACTGGACCGTCTCGGCGGTGTGCCATGTGCCCGGCGGCGCCTACCCGTCCTACGCCCACGGCTATTACAAGCGCGGCAACGCCTTCTACAAAGCCTGGGACGATATCGCGCGCGAGCGCGACACCTTCCTGGCCTGGATGCGGGAGAACGTTCTTGCGAGCGGCCCCGAGGCTTTCGCGCGTCACGCGCGCTCGGCGCTCAAGGCAGCGGAGTAGAGGCGATGAACGTGGAGAACACGGCCTCATGTCGCGGCGGAGGCGTCATGACTCTGCATGCACCGACGATTCCCGAGGCGACGGAGTAGACGTGATGAACGTGCACAACACCACCGCCGCTTACACGCCGACCGAGATCATGACGATCACTGCGGCGCGGGCGCTCTCGTCCTCCGACGTGTGCTTCGTCGGCATCGGCGCGCCGTCGGCCGCCTGCAATCTCGCGCGGCTCACCCACGCGCCGGACATCACGCTGATCTACGAATCCGGCACCATCGACACCAAGCCCGACGTGCTGCCGCTCTCCATCGGCGACGGCGAGCTCTGCGATACGGCGCTCACCACCGTGTCGGTGCCCGAGATGTTCCGCTACTGGCTCCAGGGCGGGCGCATCACCATCGGTTTCCTCGGCGGCGCGCAGATCGACCGCTTCGCCAATCTCAACACCACCGTGGTGGGCGATTACCACAGCCCCAAGGTGCGGCTGCCCGGCGGGGGCGGCGCGCCGGAGATCGCCACCCATTGCGGCGAGATCTTCATCACCATGGCGATGTCGCCCCGCGCCTTCGTGGAGCGGCTGCCCTTCGTGACGTCGCTTGGGCACGGAACCGGCCCGGGCTCGCGGGAGGCGCTCGGCGTCAGCACCAAGGGGCCGACGCGGGTGATCACGGATCTCTGCGTTCTCGAGCCCGATCCCGCAACGCGCGAACTCACCGTCACGGCGCTGCATCCGGGCGTGACCCGCGAGGGCGTGCAGGCCGCCTGCGGCTGGCCCCTGCGCTTTGCCGATCGGGTGGCCGAGACGCCGGCCCCGAACGCTGAGGAACTTGCCGTGCTGCGCGACCTCCAGGAGCGCACCACGCGCGCCCATGCGAGCGATGCGTGAGCACCGCTTTGGGAGACCATCCATGAGTGCCGACGACCGCCTGGGGAGCCTCAAGGCCCACCCGCCCTATCTCGCGCCGGCCTACGGCTCGACCGTGAAGCGCGCGCCGTCACGGCCGCTCGTGATCATCCCGCAGACGCTCTCGGAACTGACAGGCCCGGTCTACGGGCACGAGAGCGTGGCCGAGGGCGAGAACGACCTCACCCGCCAGCACCCGGGCGAGCCCTTGGGCGAGCGCATCATCGTCACCGGGCGCGTGCTCGACGAGGACGGCCGCCCGGTCGCCAACACCCTCGTGGAGCTCTGGCAGGCCAATGCGGCGGGCCGCTACGTGCACGTGGCCGACCAGCACGAGGCGCCGCTCGATCCGAACTTCACCGGCGCGGGACGTGCGGTCACGGATGCGCAGGGCCGCTACAGCTTCACGACCATCCGTCCCGGCGCCTACCCTTGGCGTAACCACGCCAATGCGTGGCGGCCGGCGCACCTGCACTTCTCGCTTTTTGGGCCGACCTTCCTCTCGCGGCTCGTGACGCAGATGTATTTTCCGGGCGACCCGCTGTTCGCGTTCGACCCGATCTTCAACTCCATCCCGGACGAAGCCGTGCGGCAGCGCCTCGTGGCTCGCTTCGATCTCGGCGCCACGAAGCCCGAATGGGCCCTCGGCTACCAATTCGACATCGTGCTACGCGGGCGCAACGCCACGCCGACGGAAGAGCCCCATGACGACTGAGAAACCAGTTGGCATCACGCCGTCGCAGACGGTGGGGCCGTTCTTCGCCTATTGCCTGACGCCGGGCTCGTACGATTTCCGCGCCGTGTTCACCACGGATCTCGCCCATGAGGCGGTGGAAGGCGAGCGCATCCGGGTGGAGGGCACGCTCGTGGACGGCGACGGCAATCCTGTGCCCGATGCGGTGATCGAGATCTGGCAGGCGGACGGGCAGGGCCGCTACCCCCGCGAGGCCGCCAACGCGCCGTTTCGCGGCTTCGGCCGGGCGGAATGCCGCAAGGACGGGCGCTTCTCCTTCACCACCGTGAAGCCCGGGCCCGTGGCGGGACCGGACGGCACCGATCAGGCGCCGCACATCAACGTGAGCGTGTTCGCGCGCGGCTTGCTCAGGCACCTGTTCACGCGGATCTATTTCGAGGACGAGCCCGCGAACGGCGGCGATCCGATCCTCGAACTCGTGCCGTCGGAGCGGCGCCACACGCTCATCGCGCGCAAAGCCGGGGAGGGGGTCTACACCTTCCCGATCCGCTTGCAGGGCGGCGAGGAGACCGTGTTCTTCGAGGCGTGACCCTCGGCGCGCTAGTGCGCCATGAGCACCGGCAGGGTGGATTGCGCGAGGATATGGCTCGTCGCCCCGCCTAGGATCATCTGGCGCAGGCGGCTTTGCGTGTAGGCGCCCTTGATGAGGAGATCGCAGCCGAGGCTTGCGGCTGCCGCGAGGATGGTTTCGCCGGCACGGCCCGAGGTGTTCGGCACCGTGCGGGTTTCCACGTTAAGGCCGTGGCGCTTCAAGGAGCGCGCGAGTTCCTGACCGGACGGCCCCTGCACCTCCCAGCCCTCCACCGACAGCACCACGACCCGGCGGGCGCGCTGGAGCAGCGGCAGGCTGAAGCCGACCGCACGCGCCGTTTCGGTGCTTGCGTTCCAGGCGATCACGACCGTTTCCCCGAAGGTCGCGGGCGCTTGCGGCGGCGCGATCAGCACCGGGCGCCCGCTCTCGAACAGCGCGGCCTCGGCGGTGGAGAGGCGGGGATGGTGGGTGCCGTTGCCGGGGCGTCCCAGCACCGTGATGTCGAAGGCGCGCCCGTAGCCGCCGAGGAAGGCGTCGCTCATCATCTCGGCCTGGCGCCAGCCATAGGAGAGGCCGGTGGCGCCGCTGGAGGCCTCCGGGATGTTCTGGGCCTGCATCACGGCTTCGAAGTGCTGCCGGGCCGCATCCGTGACCTCCCGGCGCGTGGCGGGATCGAGCAGCGAGGGAATGCCGATGGCGATGTCGATGGGCATGGCCATGGGCAGGTTGAAGCTGATCGCGAAGCCTTCGATGTAGCTGTCGAAGGCGCGTCCGAGCAGGAGCGCGGTGTCCAGAACCGACTGAACGAGGCTGTGCTCTTCGATGGGGACCAGGATGCTCTTCATGGGCGTCATCTCACCCCGAAGCCGCGCGTCCAGCAAGATTTTTGTGTGAAATTCCCACCGCTTCGGCGCCGCTCCTGCGCTCCGGCGACGCAAGCGCCGCGCAGCGCCGTTTTTTCGCGCCGCCTCCGATGACAAACCCGTGCTTTTGCGGCAGTGTTGCAGATAGGGACTAGTCTATCGTGGCCTGACGTGCCATGAGGCCCCATCATTCGTGCTAGCAGGCTTACTATGGGACGAGGCAATAACTACCGGGACAAGCGTCGCGACTTCGAAGGCGGCGGCCCTGATTTCTGGCCGGGCGAATACGCTCCGCCGCCCCCGCGCGACTCGCGGGGCCCGTCCTCCTCCGGTGGAGGCTTCGGTGCACCGGCCGCCGGTCCCGGTCGCGAGGCGGAAGCCCGCGTGAAGTGGTTCAACTCCGAGAAGGGGTTCGGCTTCGTGGCCCTCTCCGACGGTTCGGGTGAGGCCTTCCTGCATATCCGTCCCGTGGAAGCGGCCGGTCATTCGGCCCTCGAGCCCGGCACCACCCTTCAGGTGCGCGTCGGCCAGGGCCAAAAAGGCCCGCAGGTCACCGAAGTTCTGAGCGTCGACACCTCGACCGCCGAGCCGTCCTATGGCCGCGCTCCGCGCCCGCCGGGCGCCGGTGGCGGCTTCGGCGGCGGCGCTGGCGGTGGTGGTTACGGCGGCGGTGATCGCGGCTACGGTGGTGGTGGCGGCGATCGCGGCTTCGGCGGCCCCCGCAGCGGCCCGCGCCCGGGCGGCGGCTTCCGCTCCGACGCTCCCCCCGTGGACCTCGAAGGCGCGCAGGAAGCCTCCGGCACCGTGAAGTGGTACGATCCCGTGAAGGGCTTCGGCTTCGTGGCGGTCTCCGGCGAAGCCAAGGATCTGTTCGTGCACCGCTCCGTGCTGGAGCGTGCCGGCCTCAACGAGCTGCCGAACGGGCAGCGCGTGAAGGTGAAGATCATCCAAGGCCGCAAGGGCCGCGAGGTTGGGGCGCTCGAGTTCGAATAGGCCCGGCCGCACACACGCATTCAGGGGCGCTGTCCGCAAGGCCGGCGCCCTTTTTCTTGGCTGGAGCCGGGGGCGGCGCGTCCCCGTGCGGGATCGGACCGTCGGCGCAGTGGCGCTTGCGTTCGGCGCGCCCGGTCGGAGCGCCTGCGTCCGGGGGGCGGGATCAGTGTGGGATCAGACCGTCGGCGCGGTGCGGTCTCGGTCGAGGGGCAGCACGAAGGAGCAGCGCAGGCCCGTGGGCTCGAAGGCGAGCTTCACCTCGCCGTCGAGTTCCTGCGCGATGCCGCGCTCGATGAGGCGGGAGCCGAAGCCGCGCCGGGTCGGCGGCGAAACGGCCGGCCCGCCGGTCTCGCTCCAGACCACGCGAAGGGTGGGTGCGGGGCCGGAGCGGTCCGTCTCCCAGCTCACGCGGATATGCCCGTCGGGCACCGACAGGGCGCCGTACTTTGCGGCATTGGTGGTGAGCTCGTGGAACGCCAGGCCCAAGGCCACGGCAGCTTGCGGGCTCATGCGCACCCGCTCGCCCCTCAACGTGAAGCGGCGCCTGCCCGTGTTGGCGTAAGGCGCGAGCTCCTTCTCGACGAGGCCGCGCAGCCACGTGCCCTCCCAGCCCTCGTTGGTGAGAAGGTTGTGGGTGCCGGAGAGCGCGATGAGGCGTGCCGTGAAGCTTTCGTGGAAGGCCTGCGCGGTCGGCGCGCTGCGCACCGTGAGCGCCGCGATGGACTGCACCGTCGCCAGCGTGTTCTTCACCCGGTGGTTCAGCTCGTTCAGCAGGAGCTGGCGGCGCTCCTCCGCGAGCTTGCGTTCGGTGATGTCCTGCACGACGCGGACGCCGTAGAGGAAGCGGCCCATCGGGTCGCGCACCGCGGAGGCCGAGACGGCGGCCCAGCCGATCTGCCCGTCGCCGCGGATGAAGCGCTTCTCGACCGCGTAGCACCCTTCGAGATCGCCCGTGACCTGCCGGCGGACCCGGTCCCGGTCCACCTCCAGGTGCTCCTCATGCGTGACCTCGAAGAGGGTCCGGCCGAGGAGTTGCTCGCGGGTATAGCCCGTGATGGCGCAGAAGGTTTCGTTGACGCGAAGATAGCGCCCGTCTGCGTCGATCTCGGCGAGGCCGACGCCCGCATGCTCCTGGGTGGCCCTCAGGCGCTGCTCGCTTTCGCGGAGCGCCTCGCGCGCCCGCACGATCTCGTCGATGTCGGTGGCGGTGCCGAGCCAGCGGGTGATCCGGCCGTCCTCGCGGAGCGCGGAGCCGCGGGCCTTGAACCAATGGTAGGATCCGTCGAAGCGCCGTAAGCGAAACTCGATGTCGTAGGCGCCCTCGCCGCGAACGGCGGCAGCCCAGGCCTGCGCCGCGCGCTCGCGATCCTGCGGGTGTAGGGCTTCGAGCCAGCCCCCGCCGTGGTGCTCCCCGCCGGTCGCGCCCGTATAGGCCTCCCATTGCGGGGACACGTAATCGAGGGCGCCGTCGGGAAGTGCCGACCAGACGAGCTGGGGGGAGGCTTCCGTGAAGGCGCGAAAGCGCGCTTCGCTGGCCTCGAGCGCCTGCCGCGTGCGGCGGTGATCGCTGATGTCCTCGACGCAAACCACCACGCGCCCGGGTTCGCTCACGAGAGGCGCGGAGGAGAGGCGCACGGCCACGCGGCTTCCGTCGGCGCGAACGTATTCCTTTTCGAAAGGCTCCCACGAGCCGCGCTCGCGCGCCTGCTCGACCGCCCGGTAATCGAGATGCAGGAACTCGTCCGGCGTGATCGACAGGCAGTTCCACTCGCCCGCCTCGTAGCTCGCGCGGCTGCGGCCGACGATTTCGAGCATGCGGTCGTTCATCACCAGCGTCTCGCCGGTATTGGCGTCGAAGATCGTCAGCCCGGCGATCCGCGACTGGAACACGCCGCGGAAGCGGCCCTCGCTCGCGCGCAGGGTCTCCTCGTTGCGCCGCCGCTCGGTGATGTCCTGGTGGATGCCGATGACGCGTCGCGCGCGGCCCGTGCCGTCGCGCTGAACGAGCGCCTGCGATGCCACCCAGCGGATGCCGTCCGGGGCCACGATCCGGAACTCGGTCTTGTAATCGGCCCCACCCTCGATCGCCTCCCGCATGGCGGCCCGAACGGTCTCCATGTCGTCCGGGTGGATGACGCGTGCCAGCGCTTCGCGGTCCGCGAAATCCTCCGCCCGGACGCCCATGATCTCGGCCGAGCGCGGCGAGATGATGCGGCGACCCGCATCGATGTCCATGTCCCAGGCGCCGAGCCCGCCGGCCGCGAGGGCCAGCCGCAGCCGCTCCTCGCTCTCGCGCAAGGAGGCTTCCGCCTGCTTGCGATCGGTGATGTCGAGAACGGTGCCGATGGCACGTACGGGGCGCCCAGCCGCGTCGAAGGCGACGCGTCCCGTCACGAGCACCCAGCGCTCGCAGCCGTCGTTCGCCCGGCGGATGCGAAATTCGATGCGATAGGCGCCGCCGTTGTCGGCCCGGTAGGCCTCGGCATAGGCCGCGTTCACGCGGTCGCGCTCGTCCGGATGGATCAGGGAGCTGAAATAGGCGGGATCGGCCGGCTGGTGCGGCCCAACGCCGAGGATAGCCCGCATCTCGGGCGACCAGGTGCGATGGCCGGTGAGCACATCGACGTCCCAGATCCCGATCCCCGTGGCGTCGATGGCGAGCTGGAGGCGTTCTTGCGTGGCGCTCGGGGTGGTGGTGCCCTCCGCATGAAGCACGCGAATAGGGGCTGCGGGAGCGCCCGACAGGGCCGCGCCCGTCTCGCTCAGCGAAGGGAGTTCCTGCATCGGCACGGGCGGCACGATGCGCGCGTTCGCCCGGCAGCACAAGGCCGGCGGGCGAACGCGGCTCTCAGGCTTTAGATCTGCGACAATGCGACCGCGCCGACGCCGCTCAAACCGATCGCCTGTGCGGACGCGCGGGAGAGGTCGATGATGCGCCCGCCATGGAAGGGGCCGCGGTCGTTGATGCGCACGACCACCGAACGGCCGTTGTTCTTGTTGACCACCTTGAGGCGGGTCCCGAAGGGGAGGTAGCGGTGAGCCGCCGTGTAGGCGCCCGCATTGAAGGTTTCACCGTTCGCGGTGCGGCGGCCGTGGAAGCCGGGGCCGTACCAAGAAGCTTGGCCGACCTGACCGGACCTGGCGGACTTCGGCGCGGCGCCGTCCGCCTTGCGGAGCGACTTCGCTTCGGCGGTGCCGGCGGCAGCGACGACACCAAGGCAAAGAGCGGCGATCTTCAAAGTCGAGAAGGTGTTCATTGTTGTGCATTCCCTAGCGGCATTGTTGTTGAGCCGCACCCTAATGCACGAAAAGGCAGGAATGTGTCGTTGTATAACCTATCGATCAACGGCAGAAATAGAGAAGTATAGGCTCAGCCTTTCTGCAGTTTCATCGAAGAGGCTAAATCTTATTTCGGATCGCGAGCCGCCTCTCAAGATATAGGCTGCCGGATGGCGTCAGCCGAAAGTCTAATGCGGCGGCTTAGGCCGTCCGGGCACGGCGCAGAGCTTGCGGAATCTTGGGAGCGGGAGAGCGCGGCAAGTTGAGCGCGAGGCGCGATTCGCGCGATCAGCCGCCCGGCGCCGAGGGGCCGGCATAGCGCGTCGGAAAGCCGATTCGAACCAGGATGCTGGGGTCCTCGGGCCATTCCACGCTGGCGTCGAGCTGGCGGGCGAGGGCCTTTTGGATCGTCCCCTCGCTGCTCTCCCGGGCAGCTCGTTTCTCTTCGGGGGTGAAGGCGTCGTCGCCAAGCTGGATCCAGCAACGGTCGCCCTCCTGCCAGACCGTCAGGATGAGCTTTCCCGTGCGGTCCTGGAAGGCATAGGAAAGGGCGGCCGACACCATCTCGTTGAGCAGGAGCGCAATGGGCGCCGCAAGGTCGGCCGAAACCGGAACCGAGGCCGCGTCGGTGTGGATCGTGATGTCCTCGCGTTCGGAATTCGCGAGGAGATCCTCGCAGAGCTCGTGCGCGAAGGCGCCCGCATTGAAGACGCCGACCTCTTCTTGCCCATAGAGGAGCCTGTGCACGATCCCGAGCGCCTGGAGGCGTTCCCGCACATGGCTCAGGGCATGGCGCACCTCCGGATGGGTGCTGCGCCGGATCTCGTAGTTCACGAGGGAGAGCAGGAGCTGGAGGTTGTTCTTGACCCGGTGGTCGAGCTCATGGAGCAGGGTGGTCTTTTCGTCGAGCAGGTCGCGCAGCGCCTGCTGCGCCCGCTGCCGTTCGGCGCGCTCGCGCCCTTCCGCTAAGGCCCGCAGGACCGTCGGGGCGAGCCGCTCCAGCCTCTGCTTCAGCACGTAGTCCGTGGCTCCGCGCTTCAAGGCCTCGACGGCGATCTCCTCGCCCAGCGTTCCCGACACGAACACGAAGGGCGTGTTGGGGCATTGCTCCCGGGCAAGCCTGAGGGCGCTCATGCCGTCGAAGGAGGGCAGAACGTAATCGGCCAGGATGAGGTCGTATTCCGAGCAATTGATGGCCTGGACGAACTCGTCCTTCGCGATCACGTGGTCGAGGTGATAGGCCAGCCCCGTTCCCTGCAGGTGCTCGGAGACGAGCTCCGCGTCGAGCATGCTGTCCTCCAGAAGGAGGAAGCGCAGCGTTTCGGTCTGCTGGGCAGAGGCGACGAAATTCATCATCGCGCTTCGGCGCCGTTTCGGGGCGGAGGCTCGTTGAGCACGGCCCAGAACACGCCGAGATCCTGAATGGCGTCGAAGAACTCGCGAAAGCCCACTGGCTTCACCACGAAGGCGTTCACGCCGAGTTCGTAGGAGCGAACGAGATCGCTTTCCTCGCGGGACGAGGTGAGCATCACGATGGGCGTATGCCGCATGAGCGGATCGCCCTTGACCTGGGCGAGCACTTCGAGACCGTCCACCTTCGGGAGCTTGAGATCGAGGAGCACGACCGCGGGGTCCATGGTGTTGCGGCTCTCGTGAGCGGCGCGGCGGTAGAGGAAGTCGAGGGCCTCGGCCCCGTCGCGCACGACAACGACTTCGTTGGCGAGCTGGCTCTGCTCGAGGGCCGCGAGGGTCAGCTCGATATCCTTCGGATTATCCTCCACGAGAAGGATCGGTTTCAGCTCCGCCAAGGCTGTTCTCCCCCCATGGCCGGCAGGGCGCTCCGCTCGGCCACGTCAGTTCTCCCCCGTCGTCGGCAGGGTGAAGTAGAAGGTCGCTCCGCGGTCCACGGTGCCCTCCGCCCAGGTGCGCCCGCCGTGCCGCTCGACGATCCGGCGCACATTGGCGAGGCCGATGCCGGTGCCCTCGAACTCCTCCATGCGGTGGAGGCGCTGGAAAACCCCAAAGAGTTTGCCGACATAGGCCATGTCGAAGCCGACGCCATTGTCCCGGATCTGGAACACGAACTCGTTCCCCTCGCGCCGGCACCCGATCTCGATCACCGCCGTGTCGCGCGAGCGGGTGTATTTGACGGCGTTCGACAGGAGGTTCTCGACCACCAACCTTAGCATCATCGGATCAGCGCGAACAGTCGGCAGCGGGCCGACGCGCCACTCGATGACGCGGTCCTTCGTCTCCAGAGCCATGCTGGCCTGCACCTCGGTGACGAGCAGGTTCATGTCGATCGGCCGGGGCTTGAGGGACGCCCGCCCCATCTGGGAGAAGCTCAAGAGATTGTCGACGAGGGTTCCGGCCGTGTAGGCGCTCTCGATGATGGAATCGAGGTAGCGCCGGCCCCGATCGCTCATCGTCTGCCCCTCCTGCTTCCGCAGCAGTTCCGAGTAGCCCACGATGTGGCGGAAGGGCGCGCGCAGGTCGTGCGAGACCGAGTAGGAGAAGGCCTCGAGTTCCTTGTTGCTGCGCTGCAGCTCCTCGGAGAGCGACGCCAACTCCTCGGCGCGCCGCAGCACGATCCCGACGACCGCGTTGCGGAGCTCCTTGACGATGTCGATCTCGCTTTGGAGCCAGGGCAGGGAGCAGCCCCGGACCGTTTCCTTCCAGATCTCGAAGGATTTGCGCGGGTGGAGCCGCGTCGGCTCGCCAGGCGCCCCCTCCTGGACCGGCTTTTGCGGATCGCCGCTCCACTTCACGGTGCGGACCACCTCGGGGCGAAACCAGAGCACGTAGCTCGGATTGATCTTGGAGATCGAGATCGCGAGCAGGCCGCTCGCCTGATCGGCGTAGGCCTCGGCTTCCGGGAATACTTGCCCTAACGCGTTCGTGGCGAACACATCTTCGCGGTGATGAAGCGACAGCCAGTCGAACAGGCGCTGGACCTCGTCCTCCGCGGGTGTCTTGCCGATGAGCCAGCTGTGACCGCCCGAGACCACGGCGGCGCCTTCCGCGCTCGCCAGCGCCATCAGGTCGGCGGGGTGTTTCACGAGGCCGTTGATGAAGCGCTCCTCTTCCGCCATGTGGCCGAGGAGCTTCGCCTGGATCGAGCCCAGCCGCATGCGCAGATGCGCCTCGTCCGCCCGCTCGCGGGCCGCGAGCTGGAGCGAGAAGATCTGGGTAAGGAAGTCGCAGGCGTTGCGGACCTGGAGCGGCACCCGGCGCGGCGCCTTGTTGTGGCAGGAGATCAGCCCCCAGAGCTCGCCCTCGCGCAGGATCGAGATCGACATGGAGGCCATGGTCCCCATGTTGCGCATGTATTCGAGGTGGACCGGGGAGACGCTGCGCAGGACCGCGTAGCTCAGATCGAGCGGGCGGCCCGTGCGGGTGTTCACGGTCGGGGTGACGGGAATCGGGGTGTAATCAGCATCGGGGATGATGCGCAGGCGGTTGCGCCGGTAGAGGTCCCGCGCCTGGGCGGGGATGTCGGAAGCCGGAAAGCGCAGATCCATGTAGGAGGGCAGAACGTCGTTGCGGTCCTCCGCGATGACGGTGCCGTTCCAGGTCTCGTCGAAGCGGTAGACCAGCACGCGGTCGAAGCCGGTGATGCGGCGCACGTCCTCGGCAATGACGCGGCAGAGCGTTTCCACCGTGGAGGCGCTCTGAAGCTGTTGCACGAAGCCGCGCATGGCCGGGTAGAGCGCGTCGAGGCTCGCGCTGGCGCCCGCCGTGATCTCCTCCAATTCGAGGATGAGCAGGCCGTCGTGGTGATGGGCCACCACGTCGTAGAGCCGCGGCTCCCCGCCCGCCGTCAGGGTGACGGTGCGCAGATAGCGGGCGCCGGGCTCGTCGCCGATGCCGTCCAGGGCGGTGTTGAGGGCCTCGGCCAGTTGCGGCCAAGCGACGTCGAGGGGCTGACCCAGGACATCGCCGATGAGGGGCGCGAGGTTCGCGCTCGTCTGAACCAGGGTGCGGTCGGCGGGGTCGAGGGCCAGGAGGAGGCCGTGGGGCTGGATGCTGCCCGGGATATGGATCGGCTCCCGGTCGCAGGCCGAGATGTCGTCCGGCGTCGGAACGGTGCGGATGGTCATGCCGCGGCCTCCGTGACGGGATGGACCTGGAGCGGAGCTTCCTCGGAGAGCCACAGCCGCATGGTCTCGAAGGTGCGGTTGGCGGAGGCGACGACGTGGTCGTCGAAGGCGGGGTTCGACAACGCGAGGAGCCTGCGGCCGAACGCCTTCCACATGGGGCCGATATCGGGGCCGTAGCTGCGGAAGTAGCTGCAGCCGGCGCCTGCCGTGAGACCGAGGCTGCGTTCCACCTGCCGGGCGATGATGGTGCCGCCGAGCGTCGAGCCCTCGACCACGTAGAGGGCGCCGAAGGCGGCCGCGCGGTCCGCCATCGGCATCAGCGGCGCGCAGCGGGGCAGGCGGTCGAGGTCGTCGAGGCCGAGGAAGCGCAGGTCCCAGGCCAGAAGGGCGGTCTTGCGGCGGGGCTCGAAGAAGGCAGGATCGGCGATCAGGGCCGCGGCCTGCGGCTCCCAGGCGGCGTGAAAGCCGTAGAAGCGGGTGAGAAGGGCGCGGTAAGCGGCGCGGGAGGCGACCCGCCGCTCGATGTCCACGGCTCTCTCGATCCGGTCGTGGGCCGGGCGCGTTTCCGTCTTGAGCCGCTCAAGCAGGGTCAAATGCATCTCACAGACGGCGCGTCTGCCGTCTCGCCGGGGTGGGGATGCGCGACCTTAAAGATTAACCCACGTAAAGTCACGACCCCCGGCCGGCATGCGTCGATGCAGCCCCGGGCTCAGGCCGCATGCGTGCGGTCGCCGCGCCCGAGGAGGCCGTGCAGGGTTCCCACGAGGCCTTTGCGGAAGAGCAGCACGCTCACCACGAAGATCACGCCGAGGATCACCGTGACCCAGGAGCCCACGCGGTCGGCGAGCACGTTCTCGAGCCCCGTGATGATGAAGGCCCCGACCACCGGGCCCGACAGGGTGCCGATGCCGCCGATGAGGGACATGAGGATCACGCTGCCCGACGTTGCCCAATGCACGTCCGACAGGGTGGCAAAGCCCAGGATCAGGCATTTGAGGGCCCCGGCCAGGCCCGCGAGCGCGGCTGAGAGCACGAACGCCACGAGCTTGAAGCGGTCGCTGTCGTAGCCGAGCGAGATCGTGCGCGGCTCGTTCTCGCGGATCGCCTTCAGGATCTGGCCGAAGGGGGAGTGGACCACGCGGGCGATGAAGAGCCAGCTCGCCGCCACGATGGCGAGGACGACGTAATAGAGCGTGAGGTCGTTGCCGAGGGACAGCACGCCGAAGAGGGCGCCGCGGGGCACGCCCTGCAGGCCGTCCTCGCCGCCGGTGAACGGCGCTTGCAGGGCGAAGAAGTAGAACATCTGCGCCAGCGCCATGGTGATCATGGCGAAGTAGATGCCCTGGCGGCGGATCGCGATCGCCCCGACCACGAGCCCGAGCCCTGCGGCGACGAGCATGCCGAAGAGGATGCCGAGTTCAGGGGTGAATCCCCAGACCTTGATGGCGTGACCCGTGGCATAGGCCGCGCCGCCGAAGAACATGGCGTGCCCGAAGGAGAGCAGGCCCACATAGCCGATGAGCAGATTGAAGGCGCAGGCGAAGAGGGCGAAGCACAGGAGCTTCATGAGCAGGATCGGGTAGAGCCCAAGGAAGGGCGCCGCGATCCCGAGGGCGATGACGGCCGCGAAGACGGCCGGCGCCAGCGCGCCGAAGCGCCGCGGGGCGGTGCCGATGGTCGGGGAGGTGGAGGCCTGCGAGGTCATGGATGGTTTCTCGTGCCCGTTACGCCCGCCCGAACAAGCCGGCGGGGCGCGGAGGGATGGTTTCTGGTCTCGTCACGCCCGACCGAACAGGCCCGCGGGCCGCAGGAGGAGGACGATGACCATGATGACGAACACCACGGTCGCGGAGGCTTCCGGATAGAAGACGCGGGTCAGGCCCTCGATCACCCCGAGCCCGAGGCCCGTGACGATGGCGCCCAGGATCGAGCCCATGCCGCCGATCACCACCACGGCGAAGACCACGATGATGATGTTGGAGCCCATGAGGGGCGTGATCTGCACCGCCGACGCGGCCAGAACGCCGGCAAGCCCCGCGAGCGCCACGCCGAAGCCGAAGGTGAGGGTGACGAGGAGCGGCACGTTCACGCCGAAGGCCTGGGTGAGGCCCGGATTCTCGGTGGCCGCGCGAAGATACGCGCCGAGCTTGGTGCGCTCGATCACGAACCAGGTCGCGAAGCACACCACGAGGGAAACGCCGATCACCCAGGCGCGGGAGACCGGGAGCACCATGAAGCCGAGGTTCCACACGCCGTTGAGCGCCGGCGGGCGCGGATAGGAGCGGCCCGAGCTGCCGTAGGCGTCGCGGAGCAGGCCCTCCAGAATGAGCGAGAGGCCGAAGGTGAGCAGCAGGCCGTAGAGCGGGTCGAGGCCGCGCAGCCAGCGCAGGAAGCCGCGCTCCACCAGAATGCCGATGAGCCCCACCCCGAGCGGCACGAGGATCAGCGCGATCCAGTAATTGAGGCCGAGCACCGTGAGCGCGAAGAAAGCCCCGAAGGCGCCGACCATGTAGAAGGCGCCGTGGGCGAAATTGACGATGTTGAGCGTCCCGAAGATCACCGCGAGGCCGAGCGAGAGCATCGCGTAGAAAGACCCGTTCACGAGACCGAGCACGATCTGCGAAGCGAGCGCCGGAAGCGGGCGGCCGAAAATCTCCATGGGACCCCGGAAAGATACGCGTGAGGGGAGGGTGCGGACGGTTCCGCACCCTCGATGCTTGTTACGAGCTTAGGACTTCTTCACCAGCGGGCAGCGGGACTGCTCGAGGGGCTGGAAGGCCTGGGCGCCGGGGACCACCGCGACCTGGCGGTAATAGTCCCAAGCGTACTTGGAGTCCTTCGGGGCCTTCACCTGGAAGAGGTACATGTCGTGGACGTGCAGGCCGTCCTGACGGATCTTGCCGTTCTTCGTGAACATGTCGTTGATCGTCATGGACTTGAGCTGCTTCATCACCGCCTCGGACTCGTCGGTGTCCGCAGCCTGCACGGCCTTGAGGTAGCTCGACACGGCCGAGTAGACGCCGGCCTGGTTCGAGTTCGGCATCTTCTTCACACGCTCCATGTAGCGCTTGGCGAAGGCCCGGGTCTCGTCGGTCTGGTCCCAGTACCAGGCTTCCGTGGTGTAGAGGCCCTGGGCCTGCTCGATGCCGAGGCTGTGGACGTCCGTCACGAGGGTGAGGAGGCCGGCGAGCTGCTGCTTCGGCGTGAGGCCGAAATCGTAGGCAGCCTTGATCGAGTTCACCGTGTCCTGGCCCGCATTGGCGAGACCCACGACCTTCGCGCCCGAGGACTGCGCCTGGAGCAGGAACGACGAGAAGTCGGTCGCCGAGAGCGGGTGACGCACGGCGCCGAGCACCTTGCCGCCGGCGTTCTTGACGACGTCGCCCGTGTCCTTCTCGAGCGAGTGGCCGAAGGCGTAGTCGGCGGTGAGGAAGAACCAGGAGTCGCCACCCGCCTTCACGGTCGCGGCGCCCGTGCCTTGAGCGAGCGCGTAGGTGTCATAGACGTAGTGAACCGTGAAGGGCCCGCAATCCTCGTTGGACAGGCGGCTCGTGGCGGCGCCCGTCACCATCTGGACCCGCTTCTTCTCGGTCGCGACCTTCGAGACCGCGAGGGCCACCGAGGAGTTGAGCGACTCGGTGATCAGGTCCACCCCTTGCGTGTCGTACCACTCGCGGGCCTTGGAGGCCGCCACGTCCGGCTTGTTCTGGTGGTCGGCCGAGATCACCTCGACCGTCTTGCCGGCGACCTTCCCGCCGAAATCCTCCACCGCCATCTTGGCGGCCTCGACCGCGCCCTGGCCGCCGAAATCGGCATAGACGCCGGAGAGATCGGTGAGCACGCCGATCTTGACCGTGTCGCCGGAGAATTGCTGGGCGAAGGCGGGGCCGCTCATCACGGCGGCCACGGCCGCGGATGCCATCAACAGTTTGCGCATGGAAGTCTCCCTGAAATCCTGTTGTTGTTTCATTCTGCACCCCCGGGCTCACGGAGACCCCGGGACTGTATCGCGCCCGGGAGCCTCCGCCCCCGGGAACCCTTCTTACACGCCCAGGAGCTGGGCGAGTTCGTCCTGGCGCTCCTGCAGCTCGCGCTGGTCGAGCTGCATCACGACCTGGCCGTGCTCGATCACATAGAAGCGGTCGGCCAGGGGGGCGGCGAAGCGGAAGTTCTGCTCCACCATCAGGATCGTATAGCCGCGCTGCCGCAACAAGCGGATCGTCTCGGCGAGCTTCTGCACGATCACGGGGGCGAGGCCCTCCGAGATCTCGTCGAGCAGGAGCAGCCGGGCGCCGGTGCGCAGGATGCGGGCGATGGCGAGCATCTGCTGCTCGCCGCCGGACAGCTTGGTGCCGGGGCTGGAGCGTCGCTCCTCGAGGTTCGGGAAGATCCGGTAGATCTCCTCGATCGACATGCCGCCCTCGGCGACGCGCGGGGGAAGCTCCAGGTTCTCCTGGGCCGTCAGCGTCGCGAAGATGCCGCGCTCCTCGGGGCAATAGCCGATGCCGAGGCGGGGAATGCGATGGGCCGCCATCGCGATCGTCTCCTGGCCCGCGACCTTGATCGAGCCCTCGCGCCGGGACACGAGGCCGAGGATCGAACGCAGCGTCGAGGTGCGGCCGGCGCCGTTGCGGCCGAGCAGGCTCACGACCTCGCCCTCGCGCACCGTGACGTTCACCCCGTGGAGCACGTGGCTTTCGCCATACCAGGCATGAAGGTTGGAGATGTCCAGGAAGGGCGCGGCGCCCGTGGAGGCGGTCGTGCGGCCGGCGGGAGCGAGAGTGGCGGTCATTGGCTCAGTGCCCCGTGCCGAGAGTGGCGGTCATTGGCCCAGTGCCCCGTGCCGAGAGTGGCGGTCATCCGATTAGTGCCCTGTGCCGAGATAGGCTTCGATCACGCGGGGGTCCTGCGAGACCTCCGCGTAGGGGCCCTCCGCCAGCACCGCGCCGCGCTGCAGCACGGTGATGCGGTCCGAGATGTCGGAAACCACGCTCATATTGTGCTCGACCATCAGCACGGTTCGCCCCTGGGCCACGCGCTTGATCAGCGCCTTCACCCGGTCGATGTCCTCGTGGCCCATGCCCTGCGTGGGCTCGTCGAGAAGGATGAGGTCCGGGTCGAGGGCGATGGTGGTGGCGATCTCCAAGGCCCGCTTGCGGCCGTAAGGCAATTCAACGGCCTGGTGGTTGGTGAAGGACTCGAGGCCCACCTGCGCGAGGAGTTCGCGGGCGCGGTCGTCAAGCGCCCGCAGGGTCTCCTCGGAGCGCCAGAAATGGTAGGCCGTCCCGAGCTTGCGCTGGAGCGGGATGCGCACGTTCTCCAGCACCGTGAGGTGCGGGAAGGTGGCCGAAATCTGGAAGGAGCGCACCACGCCGCGGCGGGCGATCTGCGCCGGCTTCAGCCGCGTGATGTCCTCGCCGCGATACATGATGCGGCCGCTGGTCGGCGGCAGAAACTTGGTGAGCAGGTTGAAGAACGTGGTCTTGCCGGCGCCGTTCGGGCCGATGACCGCATGGATATGGCCTTCGTGGAGCGTGAACGACACGTCCTGCACGGCGACGAAGCCGGAGAACGACTTCGTGAGGCCCTCGGTTTTCAGCACGACCGTGGAGGGGTTCAAACGCTACTCCGGCTGCTCGGTGGACCGCCCAAGGCGGGCAGGGCGACATGGATAGAACGAAGCCCGGAGCCGATGCAACGCCGTCGGCACGCAAATCGCCCGGTTTCGCCCGGTCCGGCGAGGGTATCGGCCGAAAAGCGGGCACTCGACCGTCATTTTTCTGTGAACGGAATCTGCGTGCGGGGAGGCCGGGGCGAACGGTCGTTACTTTGGAAAGGTTCAAATTGACAGGTTCGAACCGTTTTGATCAGATGGTCAAATCAAGAGCCTGCTCCTCGAGAAGCGGGCCTGAGGGTGAACGACAACCGGCCTTGAGCGACCGCTGTGACGGCGCAGGAGGACATCATGACGGCTACGCCGGACATCCGTGCCGGGCGCATCGCGCCTGGGCAATATGCGGAGAATTTCTCCGATCTGCATGCGCCCCTCGACCGCCACGAGGCGCGGGTCGCGGGCGAGCGCTGCCTGTTCTGCTACGACGCGCCCTGCGTGACGGCCTGCCCGACGAGCATCGATATCCCGCTCTTCATCCGGCAGATCACCACCGGCAACACCCACGGCGCGGCGAAGACGATCCTCGACGCCAACATCTTCGGCGGCATGTGCGCCCGCGTCTGCCCGACCGAGACCTTGTGCGAAGAGGCTTGCGTGCGCAACGAGGCCGAAGGCAAGCCGGTCCAGATCGGCCTTCTCCAGCGCCATGCCACCGATGCCCTGATGAGCTCGGGCCGGCAGATCTACAAGCAGGGCGCCCCGACCGGGCGCCGCATCGCCGTCGTCGGCGCCGGGCCCGCGGGCATCTCCTGCGCCCACCGGCTGGCGACCCTCGGCCACCAGATCGTGGTCTACGACGCGCGACAGAAGCCCGGGGGCCTCAACGAGCACGGCATCGCCTCCTACAAGAGCGTCGACGGCTTCGCGCAAGCCGAGGTGGACTGGATCCTGGGCGTCGGCGGCATCGAGCTGCGCTGCGGCCAGCAGCTCGGGCGCGACTTTACCGTTGCGGATCTGCGCAGGGACTACGACGCGGTGTTCCTCGGCCTCGGCCTGCAGGCCGTGAACAGCCTCGGGATCGACGACGGCGGCCTCCAGGGCATCGAGGACGCGGTGGCCTTCATCGAGGCCCTGCGCCAGACCCAGGACCTCTCGACGCTTCCCGTCGGACGCAAGGTGGTGGTGATCGGCGGCGGCATGACGGCGGTGGACGCCGCCGTGCAGGCCAAGAAGCTCGGCGCCGAGGAGGTCACCATCGTGTATCGCCGCGGCGCGGCGCAGATGGGCGCGAGCACCTACGAGCAGGAACTGGCGCAGACGAACGGCGTCGTGATCCGCCATTGGGCGCGCCCGGTGTCCGTGCAGGGGGAGGGCGGGGCGCTGCGCTCCGTCACCTTCATGGGCACCCGGGACGAGGGCGGCAAGCTCGTGGATACGGGCGAGACCTTCACGCTGCCGGCCGACCAGCTCTTCAAGGCCATCGGCCAGCTCTTCGTCGCGGCGGATCTCGAAGGGTCGAGCGACGTGCTCGACATCGAGGGCGGCCGCATCGCGGTCGATCAGGACCGCCGCACCTCGCTCGCCGGCGTCTGGGCCGGCGGCGACTGCGCCGCGGGCGGGCGCGACCTCACCGTCGTTGCCGTCGAGGACGGCAAGCAGGCCGCCCTATCGATTGATCGCGCGCTCCTGGGCTTCGTGCCCATGGCAGCCGAATAAGGGAGGCCCACAGGATGGCCGATCTCCGCGTCAATTTCGTTGGCATCAAAGCCCCGAACCCGTTCTGGCTCGCCTCCGCGCCGCCCACCGACAAGGCCTACAACATCGAGCGCGCCTTCCGCGCCGGATGGGGCGGCGTGGTGTGGAAGACGCTCGGCGAAGAGGGACCGCCGGTGGTGAACGTGTCCGGGCCGCGCTACGGCGCCATGCACGGGCCGGACCGCCGCGTCTCCGCCTTCAACAACATCGAGCTCATCACGGACCGCCCCCTGGAGGTGAACCTCCAGGAGATCACCGAGATGAAGCGCCGCTGGCCGGACCGCGCCATCGTGGTGTCGCTCATGGTGCCCTGCGAGGAGGAGGCCTGGAAGCGCATCCTCCCTCGGGTCGAGGCCACGGGCGCGGACGGCATCGAGCTCAATTTCGGCTGCCCGCACGGCATGTCCGAGCGCGGCATGGGCTCGGCGGTCGGCCAGGTGCCGGAATACGTCGAGATGGTCGCGCGCTGGTGCAAGCAGCACACGCGCATGCCCGTGATCGTGAAGCTCACGCCGAACATCTCCGACATCCGCAAGCCCGCCGAAGCCGCCAAGCGCGGCGGCGCGGATGCGGTGTCGCTCATCAACACCATCAACTCCATCATGGGCGTCGATCTCGACCGCATGATCCCGGCCCCCCACACGGACGGCAAGGCCACCCACGGCGGCATGTGCGGCCCGGCCGTGAAGCCCATCGCGCTGAACATGGTGTCCGAGATCGCCCGCTCGCCGGCCACCCACGGCCTGCCGATCTCCGGCATCGGCGGCATCGCGACCTGGCGCGATGCGGCGGAGTTCATGGCGCTCGGTTGCGGCACCGTTCAGGTGTGCACCGCCGCGATGGTCTACGGCTTCAAGATCGTCGAGGAGATGATCGCGGGGCTGGAAAACTTCATGGACGAGCGCGGCTATGCGCGCGTCGATGATTTCGTGGGCAAGGCGGTCCCGAACGTCACCGACTGGCAGTACCTGAACCTGAACTACGCCGTGAAGGCGCGCATCGACCAGGATCTGTGCATCAAGTGCGGCCGCTGCCACATCGCCTGCGAGGACACCTCGCACCAGGCGATCACCAACATGGTGGACGGCAAGCGCCACTTCGAGGTGATCGACGAGGAATGCGTGGGCTGCAATCTCTGCGCCACCGTGTGCCCGGTCGAGAACTGCATCACCATGGAGCCGCTGCCCGTCGGCGCCGTCGACCGGCGCACCGGCCGGGTCATCGACGGCTCGTACCAGAACTGGACGCAGCACCCCAACAACCCGATGGCGAAGCCCGCCTCGAAGCCCCTCGAACCCCTCGAGCCCGCGGAGTAGGTTTCATGCGAAGGGCGGGCGGCGGATGGCGCATGGACAGCACAGCCATTCGCCGCCCCCTATTCGCCCTTCGCTCCCCTGGGGAGAACGCCGTCGATCAGGATTCGGGAGAGCATCGTGCAGGTGGTCTCGAAGAAGGCGTCGTCCGCAAGGCTGTGCCCGGTGATCGCCTCGATCTGGCTCGAGAAATCGGCGTAGTGCTGGGTCGTGGCCCAGATCGCGAAGATGAGGTGCTTCGGGTCCACGGGCGCGAGCCGCCCTTCGGCGATCCAGCCTTGAATCGTGCGGGACTTCGCCTCCACGAGATCGGCGAGCTGGCCCGTGAGCGCTTGGCCCAGGAGCGGCGCGCCCTGCAGCATCTCCATGGCGAAGAGCCGCGAGGCCGTGGGGTGGCTGCGGGAATAGGCGAGCTTGCGGGCGATGTAGGCCGAGAGCGCCTCGCGGGGGTCGCTCCTCTCGTCGAGCTCGCGCAGGGGATCGAGCCACATCTCGAGGGTCCGGCGCAGGACCGCGGTGTAGAGCTCGTCCTTGGTGCGGAAATAATAGAGCAGGTTCGGCTTCGAGAGGCCCGCCGCCGCGGCGATCTGGTCGATGCGCGCTCCGCGAAAGCCGTAGGCCGCGAAAACCTCGAGGGCCGCATCGAGAATGCGCTCGATATTCGCCTCGCCCGCCCGCGTCGTGGTGCGGATCCTGCGCGGGGGCGAACCGCCGCCCCAAGCCTCGTCAGCCACGATGCAACCTTCACTTCCTTCGTTGCGCGGACCGTACGGCGGAGGATGGATCGCGGGCAAGAGCCGGAGGCAACCGAGGCTCAGCGGCTCCGTGACGCTGCGCTCGCGTCGTCCCGCAGCGCTCCGGTTAACGCCAGCGACGAAAGCGGCTCCGTGGCGCTGGACCGCGGCGCCAAGGGCGAATACTCAATTCAGGCACAGGGCCGGCCGCGATCGGCCTGAGGAGGACCACCCCATGACCGTCGTGCCCATGAGGCGCCCGCTCCCGAACGACCTCAACGCCTTCTGGATGCCGTTCACGGCGAACCGGCAGTTCAAGAAGGCCCCGCGCCTCCTCGCCGGCGCCAAGGACATGCACTACGTCACCGACGACGGGCGCCGGATCCTCGACGCCACGGCGGGCCTCTGGTGCGTGAATGCGGGCCACGGGCGGCCGAAGATCACGGAAGCCGTGCAGCGCCAGGTCGCGGAGCTCGACTACGCCCCGGCCTTCCAGATGAGCCACCCGAAGGCGTTCGAGTTCGCCTCGCGGCTGACCCAGCTCACGCCCGAGGGCCTCGACCACGTGTTCTTCACCAATTCCGGCTCCGAGTCGGTGGAGACCGCCCTCAAGATGGCGATCGCCTACCACCGCGTCCGCGGGGAGGGGGCCCGCACCCGCCTCATCGGCCGCGAGCGCGGCTACCACGGCGTCAACTTCGGCGGCATCTCGGTCGGCGGCATCGTGTCGAACCGCAAGATGTTCGGCACCCTGCTCGGCGGCGTCGACCACATCCGCCACACCCACGATCCAGCCCGCAACGCCTTCACGGCCGGCGAGCCGGAATACGGCGTGGAACTGGCGGAGGACTTGGAGCGCATCGTGACGCTCCACGACGCCTCCACCATCGCGGCCCTCATCGTGGAGCCGGTGGCCGGCTCGACCGGCGTGCTGATCCCGCCGAAGGGGTATCTCAAGCGCCTGCGCGAGATCTGCGACAAGCACGGCATCCTGCTCATCTTCGACGAGGTCATCACGGGCTTCGGCCGCCTCGGGCAGCCCTTCGCGGCCGATTACTTCGACGTGATCCCGGACCTCATGACCACCGCCAAGGGCATCACCAACGGCGTGATCCCCATGGGTGCGGTGTTCGCCACGGGCAAGATCCACGACGCCTTCATGAACGGCCCGGAGCACCTCATCGAGTTCTTCCACGGCTACACCTATTCCGCGCATCCGATCGCCTGCGCGGCGGGGCTCGGCACCCTCGACACCTATGCCGAGGAAGGCCTGCTCACCCGCGCCGCGGAACTCGCGCCCTACTGGCAGGACGCCATCCAGTCGCTGAAGGGCACCCGCCACGTGATCGACACCCGCAACATCGGCCTCGTGGGCGCGATCGAGTTGGAGCCCATGGCGGGCGAGCCGACGAAGCGCGCCTTCTCGGTGTTCCTGGAATGCTTCGAGCGCGGTCTTCTCATTCGCACCACGGGCGACATCATCGCGCTCTCGCCACCGCTCATCGTCTCGAAGGGCCAGATCGACGAGATCGTGGGCACCATCGGAGACGTGCTGAAGCAGGCGGCGTAAAGCCGAATGGCATTCGTGCCGCGCTCCAGGGCGCGGCACGAACTTTGCGACGAACAGGCTCGAAGGACCCCGGCGGATGCGGGTAACGGAGGATGGGATGGGGGCGAGCCTTGCGCCCGCGGCAGTGACGAGCGGAGTGACCGCCGCATCGGCGCGATCGGCCGTGATCGACATTCGCGGCTTGTCGCTCACCTACGAGGCCGCGGACGGGCCCGTCTATGCCCTCTCCAACGTGGACCTTCAGGTGGCCGAAGGGGAGTTCGTGTCCTTCATCGGCCCCTCGGGCTGCGGCAAGACCACGCTTCTGCGGGTGATCGCCGATCTGGAGCAGCCGACGGGCGGCCATATCAGCGTCAACGGGGTCTCCCCGAGCGAAGCGCGCCTGCGCCGGGAATACGGCTTCATCTTCCAGGCGCCCGCGCTCTATCCCTGGCGCACCATCGAGCGGAACGTGGAACTGCCGCTGGAGATCTTCGGCCTCTCCAAGGCCGAGCGGCGGGAACGCTCGCAACGGCAGCTCGAACTCGTGAACCTCAAAGGCTTTGAGAAAAAGTTTCCCTGGCAGCTCTCCGGCGGCATGCAGCAGCGCGCCTCCATCGCCCGGGCATTGTCGTTCGACCCGAAACTCCTCCTCATGGACGAGCCCTTCGGTGCGCTAGACGAGATCGTCCGCGACCATCTCAACGAGCAGCTGCTGCAGCTCTGGGCCAAGACCCGGAAGACCGTTCTCTTCGTCACGCACTCGATCCCGGAAGCCGTGTTCCTCTCCACGAAGATCGTGGTGATGTCGCCGCGGCCGGGACGGATCATCGACGTGATCGATTGCGCCTCGCTCGGTCTGCAGCGGCCCCTCGAAATCCGCGAGACCCCGGAATTCCTGAAGATCGCGCATCGGGTCCGCGAGGGCCTGCGCGCCGGGCATTCCTATGACGACTGACGCCGAGACGCTCCGCATCGGGTCGGCGCCGCCCCAGGCCGCGACCGGCCGGGCCATGGGGCTCGCCAAACAGCGGGTTTCGCTCGCCCACCGCCTCTGGTCCGGCAACACCGGGCCGGTGCTGGTGGTCGTGCTCGCGATCCTTGCGCTTTGGTATGGGGCCGCGGCCTGGATGAACTGGCAAGGCGTCGCGGACGCCCTCCAGCGCGCCGGCGAGCAGCGCACCGCCATGGAGATCCTGGCCGCCACCATGGAGCAGGAGCGCCCGGTCCTGCCGGCGCCGCATCAGATCGCGGTGGAGCTCAAGAAGACCGTCATCGACACGCCGATTACCTCGCGCCGCAGCCTCGTGAACCATGCCTGGGTGACGCTCTCCTCCACGCTGCTCGGTTTCGCCATGGGCGCGCTGCTCGGAGTGGTGCTCGCGGTTCTCATCGTGCATGTGCGCACCCTCGAGCGCAGCCTCATGCCCTGGATCATCTCCTCGCAGACGATCCCGATCCTGGCCATCGCGCCGATCATCATCGTGGTGCTGGGCTCCATCGGGATCACGGGGCTGTTCCCGAAGGCGATCATCTCGGCCTATCTCTGCTTCTTTCCCGTGACCATCGGCATGGTGAAGGGTCTGACCTCGCCCGACATGATGCAGCGCGACCTCATGCGCACCTATTCCGCATCTCAAGGCCAGACCTTCTGGAAGCTGCGCCTGCCGGCCTCGCTCCCCTTCCTGTTCGCGAGCCTGAAAGTGGCGATCGCCATCAGCCTTGTGGGCGCCATCGTCGGCGAGTTGCCGACTGGCGCGCAATCCGGCCTCGGTGCCCGGCTGCTCGCCGGCTCCTATTACGGCCAGACCATCCAGATCTGGGCGGCACTCTTCGGCGCGGCCATCCTGGCCTCGATCCTCGTGGCGGTGCTGGGCCTGGCCGAACGCGCGATCAACCGGCGCATGGGGGTGCGCGCATGAGCGCCAGTGCCGCCATCGCGCCGCGCCGCCCGACGGGGCTTGGCCTCGCCCAGCGGGCCTTGATCCTCACGCCCCTCGTCACCATCGGCTGCCTCTACGCGCTCAATCTCGTGCACCGGCCGGATATGGCCGGGCAGGCGGGGTTCGGGTTCTGGGCCTTCGTGGTGGTGCTGTGGCTCGCCGCCGTGACGGCGCTCGGCGCGCTCTCCAATCTGCGCGTGCGCAGCTCCACCCTGCGCAACGGCGTCAACCTCGCCGTGCCGGTGCTCTTCGGCGCCTTCCTCTTCTTTCTGTGGGAGGTCATTGTCGTGGGCGCGGGCGTTCCCTCCGTGCTGATGCCGCCGCCCTCCGCGATCGGTGCCCGCTTTGCCTCCTCGCTGCCGATCCTGTGGGCGGATTTCTTCCAGACCTTCGTGAAGGGCGTGCTGTCGGGCTACGCGCTCGGCTGCCTCTCGGGCTTTGCAGTCGCGATCGTGGCCGACCGGGTGCCGTTCCTGCGCCGGGGCCTGCTGCCGCTCGGCAATTTCGTCTCCGCGCTTCCCGTCATCGGCATCGCGCCCATCATGGTGATGTGGTTCGGCTTCGACTGGCCCTCCAAGGCCGCGGTCGTGGTGGTGATGACCTTCTTCCCCATGCTGGTGAACACGGTGGCGGGGTTGGCGGCGGCGAGCCGCATGGAGCGCGACCTGATGCACTCCTACGCGGCGGGTTATTGGACCACGCTGCTCAAATTGCGGCTTCCCGTTGCCCTTCCCTTCATCTTCAATGCCCTGAAGATCAACTCGACCCTCGCCCTCATCGGTGCCATCGTCGCCGAGTTCTTCGGCACGCCGATCGTCGGCATGGGCTTCCGGATCTCAATCGAGGTGGCCCGCATGGCCCTCGACATGGTGTGGGCGGAGATCGCGCTCGCCGCCATCGCGGGCTCGGCCTTCTACGGGCTCGTGGCACTCATCGAGCGCGCGGCCACCTTCTGGCACCCCTCGTATCGGCGGTGAGCCCCTGCGGTTCCACCATCGGCGGGCTCCGGAAGGCGGGCAACAGGGATCGGCCCTCAGCCGGCTATGAGAAGTCGCCGGAGGGGGCTCGACAATCAGGGGGCTTGCGGCTCCAATCCAGCCAGCCGCAAGCTTTTGGGGCATCCGCCGGACCGCAGAGAACAGAGGATGCGGCCGGCGCAGGAGGAGGAGTTGAGAGCATGATCAAGACCGTACTGATGGCCGGCGCCATGGCGCTGTCGCTCGTGGGCGCTGCTCACGCGCAGGCCAACAACAAGGTGACCCTGCAGCTCAAATGGGTGACGCAGGCGCAGTTCGCGGGCTACTTCGTGGCCAAGGACAAGGGCTTCTACAAGGAGGCCGGCCTCGACGTGACCATCAAGCCGGGCGGCCCCGATATCGCGCCCCCGCAGGTGATCGCCGGCGGCGGCGCCGATGTGATCGTGGACTGGATGCCCTCCGCTCTCGCGGCCCGCGAGAAGGGCGTGCCGCTCGTGAACATCGCCCAGCCGTTCAAGAGCTCGGGCATGATGCTCACCTGCCGCGCCGAGACCGGCATCAAGACTCCGCAGGACCTGAAAGGCCGGACGCTTGGCGTGTGGTTCTCGGGCAACGAGTATCCGTTCCTCGCCTGGATGGCGAAGCTCGGCTACAAGACCGACGGTTCGGCCAACGGCGTGAAGGTGCTCAAGCAGGGCTTCAACGTCGATCCGCTGATCCAGAAGCAGGCCGACTGCATCTCGACCATGACCTACAACGAGTATTGGCAGGTCATCGACGCCGGCTTCAAGCCGGAGCAGCTCGTCACCTTCCGCTACGAGGACCAGGGCGTCGCGACGCTCGAGGACGGCCTCTACGTGGTCCAGGACAAGCTGAAGGATCCGGCCTTCGTGTCCAAGATGGCGAAGTTCGTCGCCGCCTCGCAGAAGGGCTGGGACTACGTGCGCCAGAACCCCGACGAGGCCGCCGAGATCGTCCTCGATAACGACGCCTCCGGCGCTCAGACCGAGAAGCACCAGAAGCGCATGGCCGGGGAGATCGCGAAGCTCCTCGACACGCAGAACAAGGGCAAGCTCGATCCGGCCGATTACGAGCGCACCGTCTCGACGCTGCTGGCCTCCGGCGGCGACGCGCCCGTGATCACCAAGAAGCCCGAAGGCGCCTGGAGCCACGCGGTCGTCGACGCGAAGATGTGATGTCGCATCCTACCCTCCCCCTTGCGGGGAGGGTGGCACCCGCAGGGTGACGGGTGGGGGTCGTGCAGGATGAGGCGCTGTGGTGCCTCCTTCATGACCCCCACCCCTGACCCCTCCCCGCAAGGGGGAGGGGAGTTTCGGGCCTCAGCTCGACCAATCAAAAACAATCAGGGAGACCGAATTCCATGACACTCCTCATCCGGGGCGGCACCGTCGTGAACGCCGATTTCAGCCGCCGCGCGGACGTGCTGGTGGAAGGCGAGCGCATCGTGGCGGTGGGGGAGAATCTCGAAGCGCCCGCCGGCGCCGAGGTTGTCGATGCGGGCGGCGCGCTCGTGATGCCGGGCGGCATCGATCCGCACACCCACATGGAACTGCTCTTCATGGGCGAGGTTTCGGCCGACGATTTCGAGTGGGGCACCAAGGCCGCGCTCTCCGGCGGCACCACCACCATCGTGGATTTCTGCATTCCGGGTCCCGGCCAGTCGCTGGTCGAGGCCTATCGCGACTGGCGCGCCAAATCGGAGAAGGCGGCGGGCGACTACTCCTATCACCTTGCCGTCACCTGGTGGTCCGAGCAGGTCGAGCGCGAGATGGGCGAGATCGTCAACACCCACGGGGTCAACACCTTCAAGCACTTCATGGCCTACAAGGGCGCCTTGATGGTGGACGACGACGTGCTCTTCCGCTCGTTCAAGCGCTGCGCCGAACTGGGCGCCACCGCCCTCGTGCACGCCGAGAACGGCGACGTGGTGGCCCAGATGCAGGGCGACTACATCGCGCAAGGCAAGACCGGGCCTGAGTTCCACGCCTACTCCCGCCCGCCGGAAGTCGAGGGCGAGGCCGCGAACCGCGCCATCATGATCGCCGACATGGCGGGCTGCCCTCTGTATATCGTGCACACCTCCTGCATTCCGGCCCACGAGGCGATCGCGCGGGCGCGGGCGCAGGGCAAGCGCGTCTTCGGCGAGCCGTTGATCCAGCATCTGGTGCTGGATGAGACCGACTACCTCAACAAGGAGTGGGATCACGCCGCACAGCGGGTGATGTCGCCGCCCTTCCGCCCGAAGAAGCATCAGGACAGCCTCTGGACCGGCCTGCAGGCGGGCTCGCTCCAGGTGGTCGCCACCGACCATTGCTCCTTCACCATCGCGCAGAAGCGTATCGGCCTGAACGACTTCCGCTTGATCCCGAACGGCACGGGCGGTCTGGAAGACCGCATGCCGGTGCTGTGGACCGCCGGCGTCAACACCGGGCGCCTGACCCCGAACGAATTCGTGGCGGTGTCGTCGTCAAATGCGGCGCGCATCCTCAACATGTACCCCCAGAAGGGCGTGATCATACCGGGCGCCGACGCCGACATCGTGATCTGGGACCCCTCTGCTACGAAAACCATCTCGGCGAAAACGCAGGTGAGCCGGATCGAATACAACGTGTTCGAGGGCTACGAGCTCAAGGGGCTTCCGACGCGGGTGTATCTGCGTGGGCGGCTTGCGGCCGAGAATGGCCAGGTCCGCGCCGAGCGCGGCCAGGGCCGCTTCGTCTCCCGTCCCCCGCTGCCGCCCTTCGCGGAGGCGCTACGGACCTGGAAGACGCAGACTGCGCCGCGGGCAGTGGCGCGGTAGTCATCCCCTCTCCCCGCTCGCGGGGAGAGGGTTAGGGTGAGGGGCCGGTCGGTGAAGCACCGGGTCTCCTCAGCCTCGCTCCACCCCAAGTCCGCATCTCGCAGTGCGACGCTCAGCGGTCGCGCTCTTCCGACCAGCCCCTCACCCCATCCCTCTCCCCGCGGGCGGGGAGAGGGGGTTTTGAGAAACACCATGCAAAACCTCACCATCAACCCGCAGCGCCTGTGGGACACCCTCATGGACACCGCCCAGATCGGCGGCACCCAGAAGGGCGGCATCTGCCGGCTCACCCTCACCGATCTCGACCGGCAGGTGCGCGACTGGTTCAAGGCGCAGGTGGAAGCCCTCGGCTGCACCGTCACGGTGGATGAAGTTGGGAACATGTTCGCGCTCAAACCCGGCAAGCGCGCCGACCTCGCGCCCATCGCCATCGGCAGCCACCTCGACACGCAGCCCACGGGCGGCAAGTTCGACGGGGTGCTCGGCGTGCTCGGCGGGCTTGAGACGCTGCGGACCCTGCACGACCTCGGCTACGAGACCAACGCGCCCCTGATGCTCGTGAACTGGACGAACGAAGAGGGCTCGCGCTTCGCCCCCGCGATGCTGGGTTCCGGCGTCTATGCGGGCGTGTTCGATCGCGCCTACGCGGATTCCCGCGAGGACCGCCAGGGCGTCACCTTCAAGGACGCCATCGACGGCATCGGCTATCGCGGCGAAGCGAAAGCCGGTGACGTGAAGTTCGGCGCCATGTTCGAACTCCACATCGAGCAGGGACCGATCTTGGAGGCCGAGGAGCGGACCATCGGCGTCGTGCAGGGCGTGCAGGGCATGCGCTGGTACGAGATCGAACTCACGGGCCGCGAGGCCCATACGGGCTCGACGCCCATGCACCTGCGCAAGAACGCGCTCGTCGGTGCCGCGCGGCTCGTCGAGCGCGTCGACCGGATCGCACTGGAGCACGCGCCGTCGGCCGTCGGCACGGTGGGCCTCATCGAGGCGAAGCCGAATTCCCGCAACGTGATCCCGGGCCACGTGTTCTTCACGGTGGATTTCCGCCACCCCGAGGATGCGGTGCTGGACGAGATGGAGCGGAAGCTCATGGCGGCGGTGCCGGAGGTGGCAGCCGCCATCGGCCTCGAGCATCAGGTCCGGAAGGTGTGGGATTCGCCCGCCGTGAAGTTCGACCCCGACTGCATCGCAGCCGTCCGCAAGGGCACCGAGAAGGCGGGCCTGCCCTCGCGCGACATGGTGTCGGGCGCGGGCCACGACGCCGCCTACGTCGCGCGCGTCGCGCCGACCACCATGATCTTCGTGCCCTGCGCCGGGGGCTTGAGCCACAACGAGGCCGAGAGCACGAGCTTCGACGAATGCGCGGCCGGCACCCAGGTGCTTCTCAACGCGGTGCTCGAATACGACCAGCGCTTCGCCCAGGCCGGGTGATACGCCACTGTGGTCAGCGCTTCGCCCACCAGGCGTGACGCGCCGCTTTTGTCTAGACATTTGACAGCGCCGCCGCTGCGTGGTGCCATGCCGGCCGAGCGTGCGCGAGCGCCCGGCCGACCCGTTCGGCATGGGTTTTGCTCGAAGCGCGGGGCATCACGGACATCACGGGCGGGAGGCACACGATGAAGGCATGGATCGGCGGTTTGGCGTTGGCGGCGCTCGTCGCGGGCGCGGCTCAGGCGCAGGACACCAAGGTGGCCATCGGGATCTCGGGCTGGACGGGCTTTGCGCCGCTCACCCTCGCGAAGGAAGCCGGCATCTTCAAGAAGAACGGCCTCGACGTGACGATCCGCAAGATCCCGCAGGCGAGCCGTCACCTGGCGATCCAGTCGGGCGACATCCAATGCGCCGCCACCACCGTCGAGACCTGGATGGTGTGGAACGCCAACGGCGTGCCGACCAAGCAGATCTTCCAGCTCGACAAGTCCTACGGCGCCGACGGCATGGTGGTGAAGAACAACATCGCCTCGATCAAGGACCTCAAGGGCAAGACCGTCGCGGCCTCCGCGCCCGGCACGGCGCCCTACTTCACCCTCGCCTGGTTCCTGAAGAAGAACGGGCTCTCCGTGAAGGACGTGACCGTGGTCAACATGGAGCCGGGCCCCGCGGCGCAAGCCTTCATCGCCGGCCAGAACGATGCGGCTCTGACCTACGAGCCCTACCTGTCGAGCGTGCGCGCCGCGCCGCAGGCCGGCAAGATCATCGCCACCACTCTCGATTACCCGATGATCATGGACACCTTCGGCTGCACGCCGAAGTTCCTGGAGGACAACCCGAAGGCCGCCAAGGCCCTGGCCGACAGCTACTTCGAAGCGGTCGAGATGATCGGCAAGGAGCAGGCCAAGGCCTATGAGATTATGGGCGCCGACGTGAAGCAGACCGGCGAGCAGTTCGGCAATTCGGCGAAGTTCCTGCGCTGGCAGGACCGCGAGGCGAACAAGCGGTTCTTCGCCGGCGAGTTCGAGCAGTTCTCCAACGAGGCCGCCGATCTCCTGCTCGAAGTCGGCATCATCAAGCAAAAGCCCGACATCAAGAGCCTCGTCGATACGCGGTTCATTCAGTAGCGCGCTCTACCCTCCCCCTTGCGGGGAGGGTGGCCCGGAGGGCCGGGTGGGGGTGGTGCAGAAGGCACCAGCTAGATCCATCCGGCACGACCCCTACCCCAACCCCTCCCCGCAAGGGGGAGGGGAAAGCGTTCGTCATGCCCCGTCCCCTCGAACCCGTCGGCCAGGGCGCCCGCGTCGCGCTCGGCATCTCCTTCTTCGTCCTGTTCGCCGCCGCCTGGGCGTTCGCGACGCTCGGCGGCTATGTGTCGAAGACCTTCCTCGCCGATCCGATCACCATGGTGCAGGACGGCTGGCTGCTGCTCACCAAGTTCGGCTTCGCCTACGATATCGGCATGACGATCTGGCGCGTGGTCGGCGGCTTCGTGCTCGCCGCCCTCATCGCGGTGCCGCTCGGCATCCTCATGGGCGCCTACAAGCCGGTTGAGGCCTTCTTCGAGCCCTTCGTGTCCTTCGCGCGCTATCTGCCGGCTTCCGCCTTCGTGCCGCTTCTCATCCTCTGGGCCGGCATCGGCGAGGCCCAGAAGCTGCTCGTGATCTTCATCGGCTCCGTGTTCCAGATCGTGCTCATGGTGGCCGTCGCGGTCGGCAACACAAGGCGCGATCTCGTGGAGGCCGCCTACACGCTGGGCTCCTCCGACACCGGCGTGGTGCGCCGCGTCCTCATCCCCGCCAACGCGCCAGAAATCGCCGAGATCCTGCGCCTCGTGCTCGGCTGGGCCTGGACCTACGTGATCGTGGCCGAGCTCATCGGCTCGTCCTCCGGCATCGGCCACATGATCATCGACAGCCAGGCGCTTCTCGCCACGGGACAGATGATTTTCGGCATCATCGTGATCGGTCTCATCGGCCTCGTCTCCGATTTCGCCTTCAAGGCCGTAAACCGCACGCTGTTCCGCTGGAGGCTCGCGTGACGGGAGATCGCGCGCGCTGGTCCAACATCCTCTCCCAGCGAAGCGGCGGGGGAGGAAACCGCGCCCTCACACGTGAGGCGACATCATGAGCGCGGAACTCCTCATCGACGGCGTGTCGCGCGTCTTCCCGGGCGTGCGCGGGGCCGCGCCCGTGCGCGCGCTGGAGCCGACCTCGCTTACGGTCGTGAAGAACGACTTCATCACCATCCTCGGACCCTCGGGCTGCGGAAAATCCACGCTGCTGCGCATCGTGGCGGGCCTCGACCGGCCGAGCGCGGGTCGCGTCATGCTGCGGGGGCGCGAGGTGCGGGAGCCAGGCGCCGATCGCGGCATGGTGTTCCAATCCTACACCCTGTTTCCCTGGCTCACGGTGGGCGAGAACATCGCCTACGGCCTGCGCGAGAAGGGCATGCCGGCAGCCCAGCGCGCCGACATCGTGCGGGCCTATATCGAGAAGGTGGGCCTGAGGGGCTTCGAGAACCATTACCCGAAGCAGCTCTCCGGCGGCATGCAGCAGCGCACCGCCATCGCCCGCGCGCTCGCGAACGACCCCGCGATCCTCCTGCTCGACGAGCCCTTCGGAGCCCTGGACAATCAGACCCGCGCTCTCATGCAGGAACTGCTGCTCGGGATCTGGGAGCGCGAGCGCAAGACCGTGCTCTTCGTCACCCACGACATCGAGGAATCGATCTTCCTCGCCTCCCGCGTCGTGGTGATGACCGCGCGCCCCGGCCGCATCAAGGCCGATATCCCCGTCGACCTGCCGCATCCGCGGCACTACCGCATGAAGACGAGCCCGGAATTCTCGGAGCTGAAGGCTCGGCTCACGGAGGAGATCCGCGCCGAAGCGGTGCTCGCGGCCGAGGCGCATTGAGCGCCTACCTCTCGGCTTCCTGTGTGGGCTGCTCCGCGGGCCGACCGTCCGCATTCCACGGCGCTTCGCCGGGTGCGCGGGTTCGCACCACGGTGACGTTGCAGGGTGCTTCCGCCACCACCTGCGCGGATACGCTGCCGAGGTAGCGGCGCACGGCCGAGGAGCCCCGGGCGCCGATGACGATGTGGTCCACATGGGCGTGGCGGGCATAGTCGAGGATCGCGGCGGCAGGATCGGGGTTCTCGAGCACCGTGTAGGTGACGCGGTCCTCCGGCAGGGCGAGGCGCCGCGCCCAGTTCTTCAGGCCCACGAGGCCGCGCACATGGAGGCTGCGGCCCTCCTCGTCCTCGCCGAAATCGACGCCGATGCGGGGCGTGCGCCGCACGTTCACGCACGCCAAGCGCGCGCGGGGTTCGATTTCCAGGATGCGGCGCACGATGAGGCGCAGGTTGTCGGCCAGTTCTTCCTGGTCGGGCGACAGGTCCACGGCCGCCATGATGATCGGCGCAGTGGCGAGGTGATGCACCAGGGGCTTCGCCTGCGGCGGCTCGGAACCAAGCGAGCGGAACCATCGCGTCAGCGCCACGCCGAAGGGAGCCTTGTTGGTGCGCTGAGCACGCTCGGTGAGCGTTACCTGATCGGGATGCGTGAGCGCGAAGGCGGCCTGCGCGGCGGTGGCGTATCGTTGTTCGGCGTCCACTTCGAGGCAGCGCAGGATTACTTCCTGGAGCCAGGCTGGGATCGCGGGGTTCAGCGCGCGGGGCGGGGTCGGCTCACGGTAGAGCCGCTGTCGCAGGGCTCGCCGCCCGCGCGGATGGCCGAAGGATCGGCGGCCAGTGGCGAGGAAGTAGAGCATCACGCCGAGCGCGAAGAGATCGCTCCTGGGGTCGGTGCGGTTGCCGAGCACCTGCTCGGGGGAGATGTAGGGCGCGGTGCCGAGCGGCAGGTGGAATTCTTCCGCGAGAAGATCGGGCAGTTGATCGTGCCGCGAGAGACCGAAGTCGATCAAAACCGCCTCGCCCGAGGACCGCATCATCACGTTCGAGGGTTTGAGGTCGAGGTGGACCACGTGCTGGCGGTGGAGGTCGTGGAGCGCGGTCGCGATCTTGGCGCCGATCTCCGCGACGCGCTCCGCCGGCAGCGGCGCCTCCTCGATGAGCGGCAGGAGCGAGGGCGGATCGATGCGCTCCATCACGATGTAGGGCTGAACGTCGAAGCCCCCTTGTGCGATGAAGCGCGGCACATGAGGGCCTTTTAGCCGTGGCAGGATCATCCCCTCGACCTCGAAGCCCACGATGGCGCCCGGGCCCTCGCCATAGGCGATGAGCGGGATCTTCATGATCAAGGGCAGGGGATCGTGCCGGGGGTGCGTCACCCGCCAGATCACCGCCATGCCGCCCTGGTGCAGGCGTTCTTCAAGGCGAAATCCGTCGATGGTGTCGCCGGGCTGCAGGCGGGTGGGCATGGTTCAGAACTCGTCCGTGGTTCTCTGGCTGCTCCCATCCACTCCCTCATCCTGAGGAGCAGCCGCAGGCTGGGTCTCGAAGGAGGGTTTCAGTTCGCTCGCGGGTCCTGGAAGGATCCTTCGAGACGGCGCTCCGCGCCTCCTCAGGATGAGGGGGTTGGGTGGGGCGATCACCCTCTGCACCCTTCTCATCGGCCTTCGTAGAGGCGGCTTGCGAGGCGCGGCGGCAAGCCGGCCGCCACGATCTTCCGCGCCGCGGTGTCGATGTCGTAAGCGACGCGGCGGAGCGTCAACGTGCCTTGTTCTGGATCGAACAGCGCATAGCCCGCATCGGGGTCGCCGTCGCGCGGCTGGCCCACGGCGGGGAGCACGGCCAGCCAGCGGCGCTGCCTCAGTAGCGGGATCGCGGTGCCGGCCACCGGGGTGAAGCCCACAGCCGGCTTGCCCGGAGCGATCTGGTAGAGCGCCGGCACATGCACATGCCCGCAGAAGGTGACGTGAGCGTTGCAGCGATTGAGCGAGCGCTCGGCCTCCACAGGCCCTGTGATGTAGCCCCAACCGTTTGGCGCCCAGGCATTGGCGTGGACGTAGAGGGTCGCGCCCTCCTCGGCCGATAGCGGCAGGGATCCGAGAAAATGCAGCTGTTCGGCCGAGAGCTGTTGGCGCGTCCACTCGATCGCCGTGCGGGCGAGCGGACTCATGGCCTCGCCGCCCAACAGCGCGGCCTCGTCGTGGTTGCCCCGCAGCACCGGCGCGCCGCGCTCGGCGTAGAGGCGCACGGCATCGACCACCGGGCCCGGATCGGCGCCGTAGCCCACGAGATCGCCCAGAAAAACGTAGCGCTGTGCTCCGCGTCGTTCCGCATCCTCCAGGCAAGCGTCGAGCGCTTCGCGGTTGCCGTGGATGTCGGTGAAAAGGGCCGTGAGCATGGGATGAGGGTAGGGCTCGGGGCGCCCCGACCCAACCCCTAGAGGCTCGGAAGATTGAGCCCGTGCTCCCGCGCGCAGTCGACCGCGATGTCGTAGCCCGCATCGGCGTGGCGCATGACGCCGGTGGCCGGGTCGTTCCAGAGCACGCGTTCGAGGCGCCGCGCGGCGTCGGGGGTGCCGTCGCAGACGATCACCATGCCGGAATGCTGGGAATAGCCCATGCCGACGCCGCCGCCGTGATGCAGCGAGACCCAGGTGGCGCCGGAGGCGCAGTTGAGCAGCGCGTTGAGCAGCGGCCAGTCGGAGACGGCATCCGAGCCGTCCTTCATCGCTTCCGTCTCGCGGTTGGGGCTGGCGACCGAGCCGGAATCGAGATGGTCCCGACCGATGACCACCGGCGCCTTCAGCTCGCCTCGCGCCACCATCTCGTTGAAGGCGAGCCCGAGGCGATGGCGCTGGCCGAGGCCCACCCAGCAGATGCGGGCGGGGAGCCCCTGGAAGGCGATGCGTTCGCGGGCCATGTCGAGCCAGTTGTGGAGGTGGGGATCGTCCGGAATCAGCTCCTTCACCTTGGCGTCCGTACGGGCGATGTCCTCCGGATCGCCCGAGAGCGCCGCCCAGCGGAAGGGCCCGATGCCGCGGCAGAAGAGGGGGCGGATATAGGCCGGCACGAAGCCCGGGAACGCGAAGGCGTCCTTCACGCCCATGTCCTGCGCCATCTGGCGGATGTTGTTGCCGTAATCGAGCACCGGCACGCCGACACGCCAGAAATCGAGCATGGCTTCCACCTGCACGGCCATGGAGCGCTTGGCGGCTTCCACCGTGCCCTTCGGATCGCGGGCGCGGCGCTCGTCCCATTCGGCGAGGGTCCAGCCCGCGGGCAGGTAGCCGTTGAGGGGATCGTGGGCGGAGGTCTGATCCGTGACGGCATCGGGCCTCACACCCCGGCGCACGAGTTCGGGGAAGATCTCGGCCGCGTTGCCGAGAAGGCCCACGGAAATCGGTTTCCGCTCGCGGCAGGAGCGCTCGACCATGGTGAGCGCCTCGTCGAGGGTTGCGGCCTGCGTGTCGAGGTAGCGGGTGCGCAGGCGCATCTCGATGCGCTGCGCCGAGCACTCGATCGCGAGCATGGAGGCGCCCGCCATGGTGGCGGCGAGGGGCTGGGCGCCGCCCATGCCGCCGAGACCTCCGGTGAGGATCCAGCGGCCCTTGAGGTCGCCGCCGTAATGGCGGCGCCCGACCTCCGCGAAGGTCTCGTAGGTGCCCTGCACGATGCCTTGCGTGCCGATGTAGATCCAGGACCCTGCAGTCATCTGGCCGTACATCATGAGCCCCTTGCGATCGAGCTCGTGGAAGTGGTCCCAATTGGCGTAAGCCGGCACGAGGTTGGAATTGGCGATGAGCACCCGCGGCGCATCCGCGTGCGTGCGGAACACGCCCACGGGCTTGCCGGATTGCACCAGGAGCGTTTCGTCGTTCTCCAGATTTTTTAGCGCATGCACGATGCGGTCGAAGCTCTCCCAGTCCCGCGCCGCGCGGCCGATGCCGCCATAGACCACAAGCTCTTGGGGCTTTTCGGCGACCTCGGGGTCGAGGTTGTTCATGAGCATGCGCAGGGGCGCTTCGGTGAGCCAGCTTTTCGCGCTGATCTCGGAGCCGCGGGGGCTGCGGATCACGCGGGCGTTGTCGATGCGGGTGTGCTGGTTCATCGAGGCGATCCTTCGGGCGAGCGGGCCCAAGCCGCGAGGGCTTCGAGCAGGCGTGTGAGCGCCGCGCGCATCGGTGTGGCATAGGCGGGGTCGTATGGCGTGGGCCAGGTGTCCGGCGTCACCGGCCCCAGCGGTTCGTCTATGTAGCCGCGGCAGGCGAGCTCCATCTGGATCGCATGGACGCCGTCTGGCGGCGCGCCGTAGCGGCGCGTGATCCAGCCGCCCTTGAAGCGGCCGTTGGACACCACGCTAAATCCTGTTGCGCCGCAGACTTCTTCCGCGATGCGCTGCACCGCCGGATCGCAGCTCGTGCCGCCGTTGGTGCCGATGTTGAAGTTCGGCAGCATGCCCTCGAACAGGCGCGGCACCACGGAGCGGATGGAGTGGCAATCGTAGAGCACCACGTGCGGGTGCTGCGCCCGCAGGCGGCGGATCTCCTCCGCGAGCGCCTGATGGTAGGGCGCGAAGTAGGTGGAGCGACGGGAGGCGATGTCGAGTTCGTTGGGCTCGGCGCCTGGCCGATACAGCGGCTCGCCGTCGAAGGTGGTGGTGGGGCAGAGCTCCGTGGTGGCCTGACCCGGATAGAGCGAGGCCCCGGAGGGGTCGCGGTTCACGTCGATCACCGCACGGGAGATTGCGGTGCGCACGATCGTGGCGTCGAGGTCGGCCGCGAAATCGTAGAGACGCTCGATCCACCAATCCGCGTCTTTGCGCGCGAGCCAGGGCGAGACGAGCCCCGCCTCGATCGCGGACGGAATGTCCGTGCCCGTATGCGGCAGACTCACGATCAGAGGCGCGGCGCCCCTCCGGATCGCAATGAAATCCGCCGTCATGAGTGGCTCGCGACGGAGGGGAGCGCGATGCCGGCGGCGTCCACGAGGTCGCCCCCGCGCACGAGGCTCGTCGCGGCGGCGATGTCGTCGGCGAGGTAGCGGTCCTCGTCGAGATGGGCGGCGACGGCACGGATCATGGAGCGCACACGCTCCAGCGGTTCGCTCGATTGTAGGGGCGCGTGGAAATCGCAGCCCTGGGCTGCCGCAAGCCCTTCAATGGCGATGACGCCCGCAACGTTCTCGGCCATGGGGAGGAGGCGGCGCGCCCCGTGCGTGGCCATGGAGACATGGTCTTCCTGGTTGGCGGATGTCGGGATCGAATCGACGCTGGCCGGCATCGCCCGTTGCTTGTTCTCGGACACGAGCGCAGCCGCCGTAACCTGCGGGATCATGAAGCCGGAATTGAGCCCGGGCCGTGCGATGAGAAACGCGGGCAGGCCCGACATGGTCGGATCGCACAGCATGGCGATCCGGCGCTCGGCGATGGAGCCGATCTCGCACAGGGCAAGAGCGATCATGTCGGCCGCGAAGGCTACGGGCTCCGCATGGAAGTTGCCGCCGGACACCACCTCGCCCTGATCGGCGAACACGAGCGGGTTGTCGGTGACGCCGTTGGCCTCGGTTTCGAGCGTCGAGCCGGCCTGGCGCAGGAGATCGAGGCAGGCGCCCATGACCTGCGGCTGGCAGCGCAGGCAATAGGGGTCCTGCACCCGGTCGTCGTTGACCATATGCGAAGCGCGGATGGCGCTGCCGGCCATGAGTTCACGCAGGGCCGCCGCGGCCTCGATCTGCCCGCGATGGCGGCGCACGGCCTGGATGCGCGGATCGAAGGGAGCATCCGAGCCCTTGGCGGCGTCGGTGGAAAGCGCGCCGGTGACGAGGGCGGTTTGATGAACGCGCTCCGCTTCGAAGAGACCCGCAAGTGCGAGCGCATTCGAGACCTGCGTGCCGTTGAGAAGGGCGAGGCCCTCCTTGGGGCCGAGCGTCAGCGGCTGGAGCCCCGCTTGGCGCAGCGCCTCCGCGGCCGGCATGCGCGTGCCTTCCACCAGCATGTCGCCGACGCCGATGAGCGCCGCGCTCATATGAGCCAGCGGCGCGAGGTCGCCCGAAGCTCCGACGGAGCCCTGGCCCGGGATCACCGGAAGGAGCCCTTGCTTCAGGCAAGCCAGCAACCCCGCCACGGTGCTCCAGCGAATCCCGGAGGCGCCTTGCGCGAGGCTCGCGATCTTCAGCGCCATGGCGAGCCGCACCACGCGGGCGGGCAGGGGCTTGCCGATGCCGGAGGCATGCGAGAGCACGAGGTTGCGCTGCAGCCGCTCGAGATCCGCGTCGTCGATGCGCACGGAGGCGAGGCGCCCGAAGCCGGTGTTGATCCCATAGACGGGCTCGCCCTTGGCGAGGATCGCGGTGACCGTGGCAGCACCCGCGTCCACGGCGGCTTGCGCGGCCGCGTCGAGATCGACGGCAGCACCGAAATAGATCGCGCGCCAATCGGGGAGGCTCATGGCGCCCGGGCGGATGGTGATCGTGTGCGTCATGCCTTCACCGTTTCTCGGCCGCTGCGATGGCTTCGGCGAGGTCCTGGGTTTCCTCGCAATCCCGGCCGCACGCGGCCTCGAGCACGCTGAGCCGTTCGCGGGCAAGGTCGAGGCGGCCGGTCTCGGCGTAGAGTTCGCCGATGTATTCGTTGGCGCCGAGATGCGTCGGGTCGCGCTTCAACGCTTCGAGATACACGGGGAGCGCCTCGTCGAGGCGACCCGTCTTGCGGAGTGCAAAGCCCGTGAGGCTGTAGACCTCCGCTTGCGTCGGATAATCGCGCGCCAAGCGCCCGAGAAGCGGCATCGCTTCGGCAAAGCGCTTGCCCTCGATGAGTGCGCGCACCGCGGCATAATCCGGGTCGCGGGCGAGTTCTGCGCCGGGGTCGGGCACCGCATGGGCGGCCGTGCTCAAGACGAGGATGAGCGTGGCGAGCGCCTGTCTCATTGCCCTCTCCACACGCGGGCATGCAGCGGCGCGGGGCCGATCCAGGCGACGATCTGGGCCAGGTGCTCCACGTCCCAGATTGCGAGATCGCAGGCCTTGCCAGATTCGAGCGAGCCAACCTCGTCGAGCCGCCCCAGTGCCCGTGCGGCATGGCGTGTCATACCGAGGAGCGCCTCGGGCACGGTGAGCCCGAAGAAGGTGCAGGCCATGTGGGCGCAGAGCCTCAAGGACGCGATGGGCGAGGTGCCGGGGTTGAGGTCCGTGGCCACCGCCATCCGCACGCCATGGCGGCGGAAGGCTTCAACGGGCGGCTTTTGCTTTTCTTTCAGAACATAGAACGCGCCGGGCAGGATCACGGCCACCGTGCCGGCGCGGGCCATGGCGGCGGCGCCGTCCTCGTTTGTATATTCCAGATGATCGGCGGAGAGCGCCTCGAAGCGGGCGGCGAGCGCCGCGCCGCCATTGTCGTTGAGCTGGTCGGCGTGGAGTTTGACTGGGAGTCCCAGCGCCAGCGCGGCGGCAAAGACGGCCTCGGTTTCCTCGGCCGTGAACGCGATGGTCTCGTGAAAGGCGTCCACCGCATCCGCGAGCCCTTCCGCCGCGATCCGAGGGATGGCTTCATCCATGACGGAACGCAGATAGGCCGCGCGGTCGCCGCCGGGCGGGATTGCGTGGGCGCCGAGATAGGTGGTGGACACGGACACCCGCCGCTCGCCTTCGAAACGGCGGGCGGCGCGGAGCATGCGCAACTCCGCTTCCGTGTCGAGACCGTAGCCCGACTTCACCTCGACCGTCGTGACGCCCTCGGCCATCAGCGCGTCGAGGCGGGGGAGGGCCGTCCGCACCAGTTCGTCCTCCGAGGCCCCGCGGGTCGCCCGTACCGTAGAGGCGATGCCGCCGCCGGATCGGGCGATGTCGGCATAGGACTCACCCGCAAGCCGGCGCTCGAACTCGTCCGAGCGGTCGCCCGCGAAGACGAGGTGCGTGTGGCAGTCGATCAATCCCGGAGTGATCCAGCGTCGGCCGCAATCGACCGTCTCGGCCGCCTTGAGGTCGGTTGGCAGGGCATCCGCCGATCCAACCCACAGGATGCGTCCGTCGCGCGCCGCGATCGCGCCGTTCTCCACGATCCCGAGATCGTGGTCCGTCGCGAGGGTGGCAAGGCGCGCGTTCCGCCAGAGGGTGTCAGCTTGCACGCAGGGCTCCCGGATCGCTCCCGCTGGCTTTTCGCATTGCCAATCCCCGCGGGAGCGCTTTAATTGTCTAGACATAATAGGCGCAAGCGACGCGCTGTCCAGACGGCAGGTCCCGATGATCCAGCTCCCCTCGAACCGTGCGCCGCTGGAGAAGCCGCGATGATTCGGCTCCAATTCGACCATGCGCTCCTCCCCGGAGGCTGGGCCGAGAATGTCGGTGTGGACGTGGAGGACGGCACCATCGCTGCGGTCGTTCCAAACGCCGCGCCGGCGGGCCGTGAGCGCGTGGCCGGCATCGCAATCCCGGGCCTGCCCAATCTGCACTGCCACGCGTTTCAGCGCGGCATGGCGGGCCTCACGGAGCAGCGTGGACCCACAGGCGATTCGTTCTGGAGCTGGCGTCAGCTCATGTACCACTTCCTGCGCGAGATCACGCCGGACGACGCGGAGGTCTTGGCCGAGCAGGCCTATATGGAGATGCTGGAGGGGGGCTTCACGGCGGTGGGTGAGTTCCACTACCTCCACCACGCGCCGGACGGACAGCCTTACGCGAATCTCGCCGAAATGGCTGAGCGCATCGCGGCGGCGGCGAACGCCACCGGCATCGGCCTCACCCTGCTGCCGTGCCTTTACGGCTATGGCTCCATCGGCGGTGGGTCGGCCACGGAAGGCCAGCGCCGCTTCCTCAACGATCCCGAGCGCTTCCTGCGCCTCGTCGAAGATGCGCGAAACGCGATTCGCGCCCTGCCCGATGCGGCGCTCGGGATCGCGCCCCACTCCCTGCGCGCCGTGACGCCGGAGACCCTGCGCGCCGTGATCGCGGCGATGCCGGAGGGGCCGATCCACATCCACGCGGCCGAGCAGGTCAAAGAGGTGGAGGATTGCGTGGCGTGGTCGGGCCAGCGCCCGGTGGAATGGCTTCTCGCGCATGCGGCGGTGGACGAGCGCTGGTGCCTTATCCATTCCACACACATGACCGAGGCCGAGACCACGGAATTGGCCCGCCGTGGCGCCGTCGTGGGCTTGTGCCCCCTCACGGAGGCGAGCCTCGGGGACGGCATCTTCAACGGCGTTGCCTATCGCGCTGCCGGCGGGTGCTTTGGGATCGGCACCGATTCCAACATCGAGATCACGGCCCCAGGCGAACTGAAGCAGCTCGAATACTCCCAGCGCCTCCAGCACCGCATCCGCAACGCCATGACCCTGAACGAAGGAGAATCCACGGGGCGCGTGCTCATCGACGCGGCCCTCCGCGGCGGCGCGCAGGCGATGGCGCGCGGGATCGGCGCGTTGGGCGTCGGACAACGCGCCGACATCGTGGTGCTCGACGGTACGCTGCCCGAGATGGCGGCGGTGCGGGGCGACCGGTGGCTCGACACCACCATCTTCTCTCGCGGCCGGGCTGCGATCCGCGACGTCTATGTGGGCGGCGCCAAGGTGGTCGAGGGTGGCGTTCACCGGGAGCGCTCGCGAATCACGGCGCGCTTCGCCCGCGTGGTGGCGCGCCTTGCCGCGTGAGCCGATGACCGGCCGCTCGCTCTCCGCCGATATCCGTAGCGAGATCGAAGCGCGCATCCGCTCGGGCGAGTGGGGGCCGGGCCATCGCGTGCCCTCCGAGCATGAGCTCATGGAAGCCTATGGCTGCTCGCGTATGACCGTGAACAAGGCGCTAAGCGCGCTCGCGGCCGCAGGGCTCATCTGGCGCAAACGCCGCTCCGGCTCTTTCGTGGCCGCGCCTGCCACGGAAGAGACCGTGCTCGAAATCCATGACATCGCGGCCGAGATCGCGGCGGGCGGGCGGGCTTACGCCTACGAGCGCGGGCGGCGCCAGATCCGCGACGCCACACGGGAGGATGCGGGACGGCTGCAAGTGAAACCCGGCAGCCCCGTGCTCTCCCTGCAGGCCCGCCATTTCGCGGATGGCGAGCCCCACGTGGTCGAACAGCGCCTCATCAACCTCGCGGCCGTGCCTGATGCGCGGGAGGAGAGTTTCCTCGACGTGCCGAGCGGTTCCTGGCTGTTGCAGCGCATCCCCTGGACCGATGCGGAGCACCACATTCGCGCGGTGGCGGCGGATCGCGCGCTTGCGGCGCAGCTCGCCGTCGCGCCGGGCGCCGCCTGCCTGGTGGTGGAACGGCGCACTTGGCACGGGGGCGTCCCGGTCACCCATGTGCGGCTCACCTATCCGGGCGAGCGGCACCAGCTCGTCGGGCGCTTCAGCCCTGGCGAGAGGGCGCACCAACCCTAGCAGGCTGTGCGGGGCGCCTTCTGTGGGCTGGGGTGATTAGCCCTAGAGCGAGGTCCAGGCGGCCTTCTTCTGCGAAGATTTCACGGCCGCCTCGATGAAGCGGACGCCGCGCACCCCGTGCGCCACGGTGGGGGCCTGCAGGGAGAGCGGGTTCGGCTCGCGGCCTTCGAGCCGCGCGGCGATCTGCTCGGCCACGTCGGTGTAGATCTGCGCGAAACCTTCGAGGTAGCCCTCCGGATGCCCGGAGGGGATGCGGGAGGCCGCGCCCGCGATCTCGTTGGCGCCCGCGCCGTTGCGGCGGATGATCCGCGGCGGCTCGCCGAGCGGCGTGTAGGTGAGATAGTTCGGGTTCTCCTGGTGCCATTCGAGCCCGGCCTTGTCGCCGTAGACGCGGATGCGCAAGCCGTTCTCCTGGCCGGCCGCCACCTGGCTGCACCAGAGCATGCCCTTCGCGCCGGACTGAAAGCGCAGCATCATGTGGGCGTTGTCGTCTAATCGGCGGCCCTCCACGAAAGTGTGGAGCTCGGCGGAGAGTTCCGCGACCTCATCGGCCGTGATGAACTCGGCCAAGTTGAAGGCGTGGGTGCCGATGTCGCCGACCGAGCCCGCGGGGCCCGATCGCGCGGGGTCGGTGCGCCAATCGGCCTGCTTCTGCCCGCTCTCCTCCAGCCGTGTCGCGAGCCATTCCTGGGCGTATTCCACCTGCACCACCCGGATGCGGCCGAGATCGCCCGCCTGCACCATGGAACGGGCTTGGCGCACGAGGGGATAGCCCGTGTAGTTGTGCGTCACCGCGAAGATGAGGCCCGACTCCTCCGCCAGCCGCGCGAGCTGGTCCGCTTCCTTGCGCGTCGTGGTCAGCGGCTTGTCGCAGATCACATGGATGCCGGCCTTGAGGAAGGCCCGGGCTGCCGGCGCATGGGCGTGGTTCGGGGTCACGATGGCGACCGCGTCGATGCCGTCCTTCAGACGCCGCTCGCGCCGCGCCATCTCCTCGAAGGTGCCGTAGATGCGATCCGGCTGAAGCAGGAGATCCTCGCCCGACAGCCGTGCGCGCTCCGGGTCCGAGGAGAGCGCGCCGGCGACGAACTCCCAGCGGTCATCGAGGCGGGCTGCGATGCGGTGAACCGCTCCGATGAACGCGCCGCGCCCGCCGCCCACCATGCCGAGGCGCAGGCGGCGGTTGAGCTTCTGTCCTGATGATCCGGTGATGGCCATAAGAGTCTCTTGGGCGAATGGTGAGTGGCGAATGGTGAGTGGAGGAGGGGCGCTCAGCTATGGCGAACGGTGAGACGCGACTGGGCCAGCGAAAGGCCCCATTCGCCACTCACTACTCACCACTCACCGATTCCTTACTCCGCCGCCTTGGGCAGCGCGTCGAGGCCCAGCATGCGCCGGTTGGCGGCTTCGTCGGTACCGCCGGCAGCGAAATCGTCGAAGGCCTTCTCGGTCACGCGGATGATGTGGGAGCGGATGAATTCGGCGCCTTCGCGCGCGCCGTCCTCCGGGTGCTTCAGGGCGCATTCCCATTCGAGCACGGCCCAGGAATCGTAATCGTACTGGGCGAGCTTCGAGAAGATGGCGGAGAAATCCACCTGCCCGTCGCCGAGCGAACGGAAGCGGCCGGCCCGGTTCACCCAGGATTCGTAGCCGCCATAGACGCCGACACGGCCAGAGGGATTGAACTCCGCGTCCTTCACGTGGAAGGCCTTGATGCGCTCGTGGTAGAGGTCGATGAAGGTCACGTAATCGAGCTGCTGCAGCAGGAAGTGGCTTGGATCGTAGTTGATGCAGGCGCGGGGATGACCGCCCACCGCATCGACGAAGCGCTCGAAGGTGGCGCCGTCGTGGATGTCCTCGCCGGGGTGAATCTCGTAGCACACATCTACGCCCGCCTCGTCGAAGGCGTCGAGGATCGGCATCCAGCGGCGGCCGAGTTCCTCGAAGGCGGTCTCGACCAGGCCTGCGGGGCGCTGCGGCCAGGGATAGACGAAGGGCCAGGCAAGCGCACCGGAGAACGTCACGTGGGCATCGAGGCCTAAGCGTTTCGAGGCCTGGGCCGCGAGGCGCATCTGGTTGATGGCCCACTCGGTCCGGGCCGCAGGCTTGCCGCGCACATGCGGCGCCGCGAAACCATCGAAGGCTTCATCGAAGGCCGGGTGCACGGCGACGAGCTGGCCCTGGAGATGGGTGGAGAGTTCCGTGATCTCGACGCCGTGCTGGCGGGCGACGTCCTTGATCTCGTCGCAATAGGCGTCCGAGGTCGCGGCCTTCTCGAGATCGAACAGGCGCGCGTCCCAGGACGGGACCTGTACGCCCTTGTAGCCGAGGGATCCGGCCCAGCGGCAGATCGCATCGAAGGAGTTGAACGGGGCCTCATCGCCCGCGAATTGGGCAAGGAAGATCGCAGGGCCCTTCATGGTTTTCATGCGTGGTCTCCAATCATCCCTCCCCGCCCAGGGGAGGGTGGACGCCGAGAGGCGGCCGGGTGGGGTGGAGGCAAGAACCGTTCGAGGCCGAGCTTCCATCCCACCCGACCCCGCTGAGCGCGGGGCCACCCTCCCTTGGCAGGGAGGGAGGTCCCACGTGGGGAGAGGGAGAAGGGCGCGCCTTAGAACGGCGAGTTCGGGAAGTAGTGGTTCTTGGCGTTGTCCTTCGTGATCAGCTCGGCGTTGAGCACGTAGGTGCCGCGCACCGGGGCGTTCGAGAAGTAGTTCGCTGCGGTCACGCCCATGGCGGTCGCGATCATCGACGGCGGGTAGGAGACGTTCGCCGGGATCATCTTGTCGCCGTCCATGACGCGCTTCACGATGTCCTTCATGCCGGCGCCGCCGAGGACGAACTTGATGTCCTCGCGCTTGGCTTGGCGGATCGCTTCCATGACGCCGAGCGCCATGTCGTCGTCCGAGGCCCACACGGCGTCGATCTTCGGGTGCTTGGCCAGGAAGTCCTGCATCACCTTGAAGGCGTCGTCGCGGTTCCAGTTGGCGTATTGCTTGTCGATCACCTTCACGCCCGAGCCTTCGAGGGCCTTCTCGAAGTTCGTGACGCGCTCCTCGTCGATCACCGTCGGGATGCCGCGGAACACCACCACGTTGCCCTGCTTCAGGTTGTCGACGAAGTACTTGCCCGCCACGCGCCCGAATTCGGGATTGTTGCCGGCGACGTAGAGGTCCTGGATCGAGGGGTCCTTGAGGCCGCGATCAACGACCGTGATGAACGTACCCTTCTTCTTGACCTCGCGCACCGGATTGGTGAGCTCGTCCGAGTTGAAGGGGAGCACCACGAGAGCGTCGATCTTCTGGGTGGTGAGATCGTCCAGCGCGTTCGCCTGGGCGGCACCGTCGGGCGACGTCTTCACGATCACCTTCAGGCCGGGATAGCCCTTCTCGAGCGCCTTGGCGGCTTCCTGGGCGTGATAGACCACGCCGCCGGTCCAGCCGTGGGTGGCGGCGGGGATCGAGACGCCGATCGTCACGTTCTTCTGCTGGGCGATGGCGCTTGTCGCGAGGCCGGTGGCGAGGCCCGCCGCGAGGGCCAGTTTCAGGGTTGCTTGCTTCATAAAATCCTCCCTTGAGGTTGTTTTGGGCCGTTGTTTGCGCCGGCAAGCCCGCACCGGTCCTTCGCACGCGCCAAGAGGCGCGGGCGAGCATTGGCGATCATCCCGTGCGGTAGAGCGAGCGCTGCACCAGCATGGCGACGATGATGATGGCACCTTGAACCGCGCCTACGAGGAACTCGGAGACGAAGTTCGAGAGCACCATGATATTGGCGACCATCTCCAGGATGATGGCACCGACGACGGTGCCCCACACCCGGCCGAGGCCGCCGCGGAGCGCCGTGCCGCCGATCACCACTGCGGTGATGGCCTGCAATTCCCACAGCAGTCCGGTGGTGGGTGTGGCGGAGCCGAGCCGCGGCACATAGACCAGCACCGCGATGCCGACGCAGATGCCCTGGATCACATAAGTGAGCGTGCGCACGCGCCCGATCGGCACGCCGGAATAGCGCGCCACATCCTCGTTGGAGCCGAGCGCGATCACGTGGCGGCCGAACGCCGTCTTGTAGAGGATGAGCGCCGCAACTGCCGCAACTACGAGGAACACGATGATCGGCACCGGCACGCCAAGCACCGAGCCGAAATAGACGGGCCGGTACATCTCGCGCAGTTCGAGGTTGCGCATGGTGATGGTGCCGCCGGCGGCAAGCCAGATCAGGAGTGCGCGGAAAATCCCCATGGTGCCGAGGGTGACGATGAACGGCTCGATGCGCCCGAAGGTGACGATGAGCCCGTTCGCCAATCCGCAGGCGGCGGCGAGCGCGAGCGCGGCCAGCATGCCGAGGGCAAGCGTGCCCGCATCGGGCGCGCCGAGGCGGTTCAGGGTCAAGATCATGATGCCGGCGACGAACGCCGCCATGGCGCCGACCGAGAGATCGAGCCCGCCGCCCGCGATCACGAAGGTGGCGCCCACCGCGATGATGGCGATGAAGGCGGAGCGCGTGACGACGTTGAGGAGGTTCGAGGGATTGAGGAAATCGGGGTTGACCAGCGCCCCGACCACCATCAGCACGGCGAGCGCGATGAAGGGCGCGAGCGCGCGCATATCCACGTTGAAGCGGCGGCGCTGCGCGGGGCGGGCTGGGATCGCTGTATCGGTCATGCGTTCTCCGCGGCGGCTTCTTGAGCAAGGAGCGTAAGGACGCTGCAGGCGCCCAGCTTAGGAGCGAGCCGTTCCACGATTTGGAGCGCCGTTTCGGTCATGGATGTCCCGCGGCGATCTCGGCCGCCCTCTCTTCGTGAACGCCCGTGGCGAGGAACACGATCGCGTCCTCGGTCATCTCGCCCTCATGGACCTCGCCCGCGATGCGGCCGTTCCGCATGACAAGCACCCGGTGGCAGAGGCCGATGAGTTCCTGCATCTCGGAGGAGATCACCACCACCGAGCAGCCCTCGTTCGCGAGGCCCGCGATGAAACGGTAGATCTGCTCCTTGGTGCCGATGTCGACGCCCCGCGTCGGCTCGTCGATGATCACGACCCGGGGCTCCACGAGCATCATCTTGGCAAGAAGCAGCTTTTGCTGGTTACCGCCGGACAGCTGGCCCGCGAGCATGCCGCGCTGGCGGGCGCGGATGTCGAAGTCCTGGATCGCCTTGTCCAACGCGCGCTCTTCCGCAGGCACATCCACGAAGGGGCCGGAACGGAAGCGACCGAGGCCCGCCAGGGTGAGATTGGCGCGCAAATTCTGCCGCAGGAGCAGGCCTTTGCCCTTCCGGTCCTCGGAGAGGTAGACCACGCCCGCATCGATGGCATCGCGCGCGTTTCTGAAGGTGACGGGCTTGCCGTTGAGGGTGACGGTTCCGCGGGCGGGACGCAGTCCGACAAGCCCCTCGAACAGCTCCGTGCGCCCGGCGCCGATGAGCCCGCCCAAACCGAGGATCTCGCCGCGCTTCAGGGCAAAGGAGGCTTCCTCCACATAGCCCGGCACGCTCACCCGCTCGGCGGCGAACACCACCTGGTCGGAGGCCGCGATCGCCTTCGTGGGGTAGAGCTTCGACATGTCCCGCCCGACCATGAGGCGCGCCATCTCGATAGGCTCAAGACCCTCGATATCGCGGGTCACCACGAGGCGGCCGTCCCGGAGCACGGTCACGCGGTCGGCGATGGCCTTCACCTCATTGAGGCGGTGGGAGATGTAGAGAACGGCGGTGCCGCGGGCCTTCAAGCGCCGGATCACCTCGAACAGGCTCTCGGCTTCGATGGGGGTGAGCACGGCGGTGGGCTCGTCGAACACCACGACCCGGTGGGGCACGAGAAGCGCCCGGGCAATCTGAACTAGCTGCCTGTCGGCGATGGAGAGCCGGCGAACCTCACGATCCGGCGGGATATGGGCGCCGAGCTCGTCGAGGGCTTCCGCGGCGCGGCGGCGCATGGCGCGGTCGTCCACGAAGCCGCGGCGGCGGATCTCGCGGCCGAGAAACAGGTTCTGCGCGACGGTGAGATCTTCGGCCAGCAGCAATTCTTGGTGCACGAGGACGATGCCCCGGTGCTCGGCATCGACGGGCCCCGAGAAAGCGGCCGGTGCCTCGTCGAGGTAGAGATTGCCCTTCGTCGGCGGCAAGTGCCCCGACAGGATGCGCATGAGGGTGGATTTGCCAGCGCCGTTCTCGCCGATGACTGCATGGATTTCGCCCGGCTGGAGCGCGAGCGAGATGTCGCTCAGGACCTCGATGGGTCCGAACGATTTCGACACGTGGTCTGCACGCAGCACGGGTGCCATGGTTGATCCGCTCGTTTAGGGCCGGAGGGCCCGTTCGACGACAAGGCGCGGAACGGACGGCAGGCCGCTCACGTGGAGCGGCGCGAGGGCGAATCAGCTGGGCGAGAGGTGGGGGCTCATGGGCGTCGTCCTCCAAAGATCTTCCTGAGGCACCCTCTGCGGAGCGCTTGTTCGATCGGCGCGCCTGACGCTTCGTCAGCCCGCTGTGTAATCGATTACATAGACTTTGACCGCATCAAATCGCTCTGTCAAACAGAAGCTGCAAAGGGGATCGGCGCGACCATGGATGATGGCGGACCGGCGGAGGGGAAGGCGCTCACGCGGGCCGCGCGCATCCAGGATGTGGCGCGCCTCGCCGAGGTCTCGACCGCCACCGTGAGCCGAGCGCTGGCGCATCCGGAGCGCGTCTCGCCCGAGGCGCGGGCGCGGGTCATGGAAGCGATTGCGCAGGTGGGCTACGTGCCGAACCCCGCCGCCCGCACCTTGCGTTCGCAGAAGACCCGTATGGTGCTGGTGGTGCTCCCGACCCTCGACAACGTCTTCTTCTCCAAGATCCTGCGCGGCATCGAGGAAACCCTGTTCGAGGCCGGCTACGGCATGATCATCGGCGACCTCGACGGCTCGCCCGAGAAAGAAGTGCGGTTTGCATCCTTCATGGCCGCGGGGCAGGTGGATGGGGCGCTCCTCCTCAACGGCCATCTCGTGGGGCAAAGCCGCGATGGACGCGGCCAGCCCTTCAAGACCAATGTGCCCATGGTGGCGCTGTGCGAGGCCATTCCCGGCGCTGACATCCCGCAGATCGTGGTCGACAACCGGGCGGCATCGCAGCGCATGACGGAGTATCTGGCCTCCCTCGGCCACCGGCGCATCGCCTATGTCCGGGGCCCTGCCGATAACGTGCTGGAACACGAGCGTTTCAAGGGCTACCGCGACGGGCTGCAGGCCGCCGGCCTATCGTTCGACGAAACGCTCGTCTGGCCGGGCGATTATTCGCTCGATGCGGGGGTTGCCGTCGGCGAAAGCATCCTGGCGCGGGAGGTCCGCCCGAGTGCGGTGTTCTCCTCGAACGACGAGATGGCCATCGGCCTCATGCGCACGCTGATCTCGGCAGGGGTGCGGGTGCCGGAGGACATCTCCGTGGCGGGGTTCGACGACATCGAGTTCGCCGCGGTGGTGGAGCCGCCGCTCACCACCGTGCATCAGCCACGACGCGAGCTCGGTCAGACCGGGGCGACGGTGCTCCTCGATCTGCTCGCTGGACGGGCCAAGGCGCCGCGGGTGCGGCTTAAGACCGAGCTGGTGGTACGAGGCAGTTCGGGGCCAGCCCACCCTTAACCCCGGAGCGGGTCAGGCGCTCAGTGCCGCCGCCAAAAGCGGCAGGCTCCGATCCATGCGGTAGTCCACCGACGAGTGGTTGTCGCGGAACTCCTCGTAAGTATGCGCCACGCCGGCGGCTTCGAGCTTCCGGTTCAGGATCCGCGCGCCGTAGACGAGGTTGTACTGATCGAGGTCGCCGCAATCGATGAAGAGGCACTTCAGGGCGCGCAGGTTGTCGAGGTGGCGGGGATCGTCGGCCATGCGCAGCGGGTCCCAGCGCAGCCAGTTGGCCCAGCGCTCCTCGATGAGCTCGCAGGTGTGGAGATCGACCGGCAGACGAACGCCGAGATAGGCCTCCGGATCGGGATCGAAGCTCGCGGCCTGGGCCAGCATCATGATGGTATGCCAGTCGGAATCCTTGGCCTTTGGGCCGGTTTCGAAGTGGCGCATGAAGGCCTCGACCGACATCACATGATCCGAGAGGTGGCGCAGCACGCTCCCGAACTCGGCGCGGTACATGAGCTCGAAGCCCATGTCGCCCGAATGGCAGGCGGCGGCGGACCAGACGGAGCCGCCGTGGCGCAGCGCATGCACGATGGCACCGAAGCCGCCGGAACTCTTGCCGAACACCCCACGGCGACCGTCGCCGCCGCAGGCGAAGCGCTCTTCCACGAAGGGCAACATCTCGCGGACCAGGAACGTCTCCCAGCCGCCCATGGCGAGGCTGTCCACGTATTGGTTGCCGCCAAGGCGGGTGAAGCAATCCGGGAAGGCCACCACCACCGGCGGCATGGCGCCAATGCCGATGAGGCGGTCGAGGCGCTCGGGAACGTTCTCGCCGTAATTCTTCCAATTGGTGTGCGCAGGCCCGCCCGCCGTGAAGCCCACGAGGTCGACCAGCAATGGCAAGCCGCGTCCGTCATGGTTCGCCGGCACATAGACGTCGATGCGCCGGAGCGTCGGATCGTCGAGGAGGTTGCCCTTAAGGCTGTCGCCGTCGAGCCAAAGGGTGTGGAGGGTGCCGGTGGGCTGTGTGCGGTCTTTGCGCATCGTGCTTCTCAGGTTGGCTTGGCGAGGAGGTTGGCCATCAGGCGGTAGGCGCCGGGCACCAGATTCGCGAGTTGCGTGTGGAGCGCGAGCGCCACATGGATGTGCCGGCCGCGTCCGAAACGCCCGGCGAGCAGGGCGCCCTGGTGCGGTTCTTCGCCGGGATCGGCCAGCGACAGGAGAGGCTCGTAAGTCGCGTCCCAGCTTTTCGCGAAGTAGAGGCCGCGCTCCTTCACCCAGCCCTCCCAATCGGCGGGTCCGATGGGGTTTGGCTTCGTGAGCAGCGGATGATCAGGGACGAGGGGCGTCACGGGCGCGGACGGTTTGGTGACGCGCCAGCGCAGCGAGGGCATGCCGATCGTGATCGGCATCGGGGGCGCATCCGCCGGCCAGTGGTCCATCGGCCGGTGATAGAGGGTCACGAGGTTGCCGCCGGCTTCGACCCAAGCCCTCAGTCTGGCCAACGCGGCCGGCGCGATGGAGCGGGTGCGAAGCGCGAAGATGCCGATCAGAATGGTGTCGAACCGGGCGAAGTCGCCCGCCGCCAGGTCGGCATCCGTGATGGCTTCGATGGCAAGGCCGAGTTGTGCGAGATCAGTCGCGGCCCGGTCGGAGCCCCCAGCGATGTGACCGATCCGGGTGTTCTCCGGCAGTTCGACGCTGAGTGCGAGAACCCGCACGACCGCCGGCCGCGCGATCTCGACCGGGCGGATGTGATCGTACGCAATGCGGGTCGTGCTCCAGGCCGGCTCGCCGTTCGCGAGCATCGGGATCTCGGTAAGCCCAGGCGCGAGGTGGTCGGGTGGAACGAGGTGGAAGACCTCGCCGGCTCCGCTCTCGAGACTCCAGCCCTGCGGGATCTGGAGGCTGATCGGGGGCGCAAGGTCACCCGCTGCCGCGACGCGTGCCGTCACATGGACGCCCGATCGATGAGCGCCGATGCGAAGCGCGACGCGATCGGGATGCGGTGTCACGCTCGCCGGGGGCCCGAGAACGACAGGCTCCCGCGGCACGACCGGGACGGAGAAGTCCACGCCTTCGAAGGCGAGGTCGAGGCGCGCTGCAACGGCGCCGAGCCCGCGCTGCGGGTCGTGAGCGAAGCGCAGGGGTGAGGTGAAGGCTGCGTTCTCGGGCGCGGTGATGTGGAGGCGCCACGTGGTCCCGCCGGCTTCTCCTGCCTCGATGTGCCACTCATTCGGCGCATCGAGGGCTGCACCCCGTACCTCGGCTTTCAGCTCACCCTTCGCGACCGTGAGCACCGCATCGGCTCGGACACCCGGCGTGAGGCGCGACGGCGTCACGGCGAGATCGGCGGTGACGAGGAGCGCCTCGGCCAGAGCGGTTTCGAGGAGCTGCCTCGTGCGGGCGATGCGGTGCGCGTGCTCGGGTGCGACGGCTGCCCCGCGGAGGAGCCGATAGGCTCGCGCCAAGGCCCGGGCGAGGGGCACGCGGTGCGGGAAGGCCGCGAAGGCTTCATCGAGTGCCGCCTGGGCCTCAATGAGGCCGAGATCCGCGAGGGTCCGCGGCAGACCGTCGAGGATGGTGGTCTCGGGACCGGGGGCGCCGAGCCGCGAGGCTTTCAAATGCAGCGCCACGCTTTTGGGTTTCGGCGGATGCCAAGTGCCCATGGCCTGCGAGAGGTGGTGCACCCGCGACCATTCCCCCATCTGCACGGGCGTGGCGCCGAACATCGGGTCGAGGGCGCCGACATCGAGAGTCACCGTGGCGGGCGGCGGCGGCTCCTCGTCGTCGTAGGAACCGCCCGCGCCACTGAAGGCGGGCAGGTAATACTTCGACACGACCCAGGGTTCGAGACCAAGCGCGCGGTGCTCGGGATAGGCACCCGGATCGGCCGCGCGATGGAAGGCCGCTTCCGTCGTCCGCGTGATGGCCCGGTGGTGTCCGTGTTGGCCGCCCACATCGAGGAAGGTGGGGCAGAGGATATCGGGGCGCACGGTACGGATGACCCGCACCATGCGCTCGAGCGCAAGCTCCGCGCCCCAGCGGTCCAGCGTGTCCTCGCCCGATTTCGAGAAGCCGAAATCGGTGATCGGATCGCCCTCGTCGATGCCGAGCCAGTAGAGGTCGAAATCGAGGATACGCGCCGCGGCTTCCATCTCGGCCGTCCGGAGCAGGCCGAGATCGGCGCCCGATTCGGGCCCGATGGAGTTCTGCCCGCCCTGGCCGCGGGTGGCGCACACATAGGCTACGCGGATGCCGTCGGACCGGAGCCGCGCCAGAAGTCGCGTGATCTCGTCGTCGGGGTGAGCCCCGGTCTGCAGGAAGGTGACAACCGTTTTCAGCGGGAGGAGGGCGCGCCAGAGGCGGCTGAGGCCGCTGGTCGAGGCCTGGTCCAGGATGCGGCGTTGATCGGGCTGCATGCACTCTGGTTAAAGGCTGCGGCGCAGCTTGGCCAGACAGGCCGTGTGGGGGCGGAGCCTCGTTCAGAGCGTGCGCGTGACCTTCGCGAGATGCGGCGGCTCGTCGGGATTGAGGCCGCGGGCCTGCGCGAGGGGTGCCACGAAGGCATAGAAGGCCTGCACGGCGACGAGCGGGTCGAGTGCCGGATGCGCGTCGCGCTGGAAGGGCAGGGGCACGCTTGCGAACCGCAGGGCGTCGGCTGACGAGGAGATCACCACGAGCGGCGCGCCTGCGCCCTTCAGGCGCTCCATGGTGGCGAGCACGGACGGGAGCGTCTCGTCCTCGACCGCAATCACGAGAATCGGCAGGTCGGCATCGACCACGGCCATGGGTCCGTGCAGCACTTCGGCGGAGGAGAAGGCCTCGGCCTGGATACCCGCCACCTCCTTCATCTTGAGCGCGATTTCGGAGGCCATGGCCAGCGCCCGGCCGCGGGCGACGACAAGCATGCGGTCGGCGCCCCTCAGAGCCTCGATCCCAGCCGACCAATCCTGCGCGAGCGCCCGCTCCAGCGAGGAGGGGAGGGTGGCGAGCGCTTCGTTCAAGCGTGCGTCCTGCGACCACGCCGCCGTGACGAGGGCCGCGGCCGCGGCGGTGCAGAGGAAGCTCTTCGTTGCGGCAACCGCCTTCTCGGGACCGGCATGGAGTCCGAAGGCCATCTCGGCGGCGTTCTCGAGCGCACTGCCCGGCTGGTTCACGAAGGCGGCCGTGAGCGCCCCCTGGCGGCGCGCTTCCTCCACCACCCGCACGATATCGGGGCTGGCGCCCGATTGCGAGAAGGCAGGCACGAAGGCGCCCTTCACCTTGAGCGGGGCACCATAGGCCGTGACCACGGACGGAGCCGCCGAGGCGGTGACGAGGCCGAGCATGGTCTCGAAGAGATATCGCCCATAGAGGCTCGCATGATCGCTCGACCCGCGCCCGACGGTGAGCACGAAAGGGGGATCGAGTTCGCGCAGGCGGTGGCCCAGCTCCCGGATGCGCTCGCCCTCGGCCGCCATGAGTTCCGCCACGCGCTGCGGCGCCTCGCGCGCTTCGGTCGTCATGAGCGGAGTTGTGGTCATGCCGCGTCCCTTCCGTCCAAATCCAGGAGACAATCCAGCCGCTGCCGAACCGTTCCGGGTGGCGGTTTGACGTTAAGGAGCCCTTTGGCCTTAAATCAACGCTCTGGATTCTGTCCGAACCGCGGCCCTCGACGGCCGCACCACCCTCGGGAGGCCTCTTATGGGTTTGAGAAGTAAGCTTTTTCGCGCCGGAGCGGCGCTGGCCGTCATGGCCGGTGTGTCGCTCGGTACGATGACCTCCGCCTTCGCCCAGAAGGTGCAGATCGAGTACTGGCAGTATTTCTTCGAAGGGCGGGTGAAGGCGATCGACGCGCTCATCAAGACCTTCGAGGCCCAGAATCCGGACATCAAGGTTGTCCACACGCATTTTCCCTATGAGCAGTACCGCACCAAGGTCGCGGCCGCGGTTCCGGCCGGCGAGGGACCGGACGTGGTTCAGCTCTTCTACGGCTGGCTCGACGAGTACCGGAAGGCCGGCCTGCTGCAGCCGCTCTCCAAGGAAGCCTTCGACCCGGCCCAGATCGAGAAGGACTTCTTCCCGATGGTCCAGGCCATGAAGGCCGAGGGCCAGTATTGGGCGATGCCGACCGCCGTGCGTTCGCTGGCTCTGTTCTGGAACAAGCGCCTCTTCAAGGAGGCGGGCCTCGACCCCGAGAAGCCGCCGCAGACCAATGAAGAGCTTCTGGCCATGGCCCAGAAGCTCACGAAGCGCGACGCCACAGGGAACCTCCTCGTCGCGGGCATGACGATCTCGCCCGAGGGTCAGGATCACCATTGGTGGCGCGAGGTTCTCGTGCGCCAGTTCGGCGGCAAGCCCTATACCGACGACAACAAGAAGGTCACCTACAACGACGAAGCGGGCGTGAAGGCGCTCACCTGGTACACGGACCTCATGACGAAGCATAAGATCGGCGAGATCGGCTTCATGGACGAAGGCCAGGCGGCCTTCCGCGCCGCCCGCGCGGCTATGACCGTGGACGGCTCGTTTCGTCTCGCCGCCTTCGACCGCCAGCGCGGCCTCGATTACGGCGTCGCCGAACTGCCGGCTCACAATGGCGTCAAATCGAACTACGCCTCCTACTGGGTGAACGGCGTCACCTCGAAGGCCAAGGCCGAGAAGCGGGCGGCGGCCGAGAAGTTCCTGAAGCACATCACCACGCCGGAGGCCATGCAGGTGTGGCTGAAGGAGGTCGGCGAACTCCCGGCCCGCAAGGACGCGGCGCTGACCAAGGAGAACACCGAGCACCCGAAATACGGCGCCTTCATCAAGGGCCTCGATTATGCCCACGCCACGCAATTCGTGGCCGAGGCCGACCAGCGCAAGATCGCCATGGACATGATCGACCGCGTCCGCCTGCAGAACGTCTCGCCCGCCGATGCGCTGAAGGAAGCGGCCGAGAAGGAGCAGAAGATCCTGGACACCTATTACGGGGCGAAGTGAGCCACCGTTAAATCATCCGGCTCTCGCCCGTTTGGGCGGGAGCCCTTTTTGTGACGCGTACACCCAAGGACCTGCTGGCTTCCGATGCGCGCCTGGTACGACTCCCTCACGATCGGCCGCAAGCATGAGGTCTGGGCCTATGTGTTCCTGGCCGTGCCGATCCTGTTCTATGCGATAATCCGCTTCTACCCGACCATCGAGTCGTTTTGGATCTCGTTCACCGACTGGAACCTCGTCCGGCAGCCGAACTTCATCGGCCTGGCCAACTACCGGCGGCTCGTGAGCGATCCTGCCTTCTGGCAGGTCACGGCCAACACCTTCGAGTACCTTCTGCTCGGCATGCCGATCAGCCTCGTGCTCGCCTTTGCGATTGCGTATTCGCTCGATCGCATCCGCTTCCTGCACGGCTTCATCCGAGGCCTCTATTTCCTGCCCTTCCTCACCACGGCCGCTGCCATGGCTTGGGTGTGGCGCTGGTTCTATCAGCCGGTGCCGATCGGCGTGTTCAACGCCATCCTAGCCGAAATCGGCATCGCGCAGCAGCCGTTCCTGCGCTCCACGACGCAGGCGCTGCCCGCCGTGCTGGCCCCGGCGATCTGGGCGGGGCTCGGCTTTCAGATCGTGATCTTCCTCGCGGGGCTGCGTGCGATTCCGAGCACCTATTACGAAGCCGCGCGCATCGACGGTGCCAGCGAGTGGCGGCAATTGTGGCGCATCACGATCCCCCTGTTGCGCCCCACCATCGTATTCCTCGTGGTGGTCAGCTCCATCGGCTTCCTGCGCATCTTCGATCAGGTCTACAACATGACCACCGATGGGCAGGGCGGGCCCCTCAACGCGACGCGGCCCCTGGTGCTCAACATCTACCACACCGCCTTTAACAGCTTCGACATGGGGTACGCCGCCGCGCAAACGGTGGTTCTCGCCACCATGCTGCTGGTCATCACCCTGGTGCAGCTCGCGATCTTGAGGAAACGCCGATGACCGGGTCCGTCGCCGTTCCGCGCACTGAGACGCTTCCCTTCGGCTTGCGTTTTCCCGCCCGGCCGGGGCGGATCCTGCTCTGGACCGTCCTGTTCCTGGGCGGGATCGTGATGGTCTCGCCCATCGTGTTCATGATCTCGACCTCGCTGAAATTCAGCCACGAGGTCTACAACCTGAAGCTCATCCCCGAGGAGCCCACGCTCGAGAATTATCTGTACCTGTTCCGGGAGACGAACTTCGGCTGGTGGCTGCTCAATTCACTCGTGATCGCGACGATCACCACGCTCTCGGTGCTCTTCTTCGACAGCCTCGTGGGCTACACGCTGGCGAAGTTCAGCTTTCGCGGCCGACCGCTCGTCTTCATCGCGATCCTTTCGACGCTGATGATCCCGACCGAGATGCTCGTCATTCCCTGGTACGTGATGTCGAAGAACTTCGGCTGGCTGAACACCTATTGGGGCATCATCTTCCCGGGGCTCATGTCCGGCTTCGGCACCTTCCTGATGCGCCAGTTCTTCGAGTCGGTGCCCGACGACTTCATCCATGCCGCTCGGGTCGATGGGCTGAACGAGTTCGAGATCTTCTGGAAGGTGGCGCTGCCCCTCGTGACGCCGGCCTTGTCGGCGCTGGCGATCTTCACGTTCCTGGGCAACTGGACCGCGTTCCTGTGGCCCCTCATCGTCAGCAGCCGGCCGGAGATGTACACGCTGCCTGTGGGACTCGCGGCCTTTTCGGGCGAGTTCCAGACCGAATGGGAGATGATTATGACGGGCGCCACGGTCGCGACCCTGCCGACGCTCCTCGTGTTCATCCTGTTCCAGCGCTACATCATCCGCGGCGTGATGCTGGCAGGGTTGAAAGGGTGAGAATAGTGAAGACTCGCATTGGGTGTGGCTGGACGCTGGCGGGTCTGAAGGGCTGAACCCATGGACCAGAAGTTTCCCGCGCCCGTCTACAAGGACACCGTGCTCGCCCCCCTCTACGAGGGCGTGAAGCAGCACCATTGGCGCCACCTCATGCGCATCAACGACGCGCACGGCGTCATGCTGGCCGAGCAGGGGCTCCTCACGAAGAGCGAAGCGGCCGCCATCCTCCAGGCTCTGCGCGCGATCGAAAAGGATATCGCGGGCCGGCTCGCGAGCATGACCTATACCGGCGAGCACGAGGACTTCTTCTTCGAGGTCGATGCGGAGCTGCGCCGGCGGCTCGGCGTCGAGATCGGTGGCAAGCTCCATACCGCCCGCAGCCGCAACGACATGGATCACACCATCTTCAGGATGGCCCTGAAGGAGCGCCTGACCGAACTGCTCCAGGCTCTCTACGATCTGGTCGACGGCCTCCTCGAACGGGCGCGGGCCCATGCGGGCACGCTCATCGTCGCCTACACCCACGGTCAGCCTGCGCAGCCGAGCACCTGGGGGCATTACCTCGCGGCGTTCGCCGAGGCGCTGTTGCGCGACGCCGAGCGGCTGCGCCTGGCGTTCGATCAGGCCGATGCGTCGAGCATGGGCGCGGCGGCCATCACGACCACGGGCTTCCCCATCGACCGGCAACGGGTCGCGGATCTCCTCGGCTTTGCGCGCGTCCAGGAGAACTCCTATGGCTGCATTGCGAGCGCCGACCCCTATGCCGGCGCCTATGCGGCGATGCAGGTGCTCTTCATCGATTGCGGGCGGTTCATCCAGGACCTCGCCATGCGCACGAGCTTCGAGGTCGGGCATCTCCGCGTGCCGGACGCCTTCGTGCAGATCAGCTCCATCATGCCGCAGAAGCGCAACCCGGTGGCGATCGAGCACCTGCGCTTGCTCTCGTCGCTGACCCTCGGCCAGGCCGGCGCCATGCTGACCGCCCTTCACAACACGCCCTTCGCCGACATGAACGATTCGGAGGGCGAGGTTCAAGGCGCCGGCTACCGCGCCTTCGAGACGGGGTTGCGGGTACTCAGACTGCTCGACGGGCTCGTGCGGGTGCTGGAGGTCAACGAGGCCCGGGTGCGCCGGCATATGGACGAGAGCGGCGTCACGATGACGGAGCTCGCCGACAGCCTCGTACGCGCGGAGGGCATCTCGTTCCGCCAGGGTCACGAGATCGCAGCGGCGCTGGCGCGCCACCTCGTCGGCACGGGAACGACCGCATCCTCGCTCGCCTACGCGACCTTTGCCGACACCTATCGCGAGGTGGTGGGTCGCGCACCGGCGACCGACGAAGCCACGTTCCGCCATTATCTCACGCCGGAGCATTTCGTGGCCGTGCGCAGCCGCCCGGGTGGACCGGCCCCGGAAGCGTTGGCCGCAAGCCTCGACGGCTACACCAAGACCCTCGCGAGCTACCGCGCCGACCTCGATGCGCTGCGCACCCGGCAGGCCCGGGCGGCCGACGCTCTCGCGCAGGCTGTCGAGAGCACCATCGCCCTGGCGCACGCCGCCTGAAGGACCTGCCATGGCCAAAGTGTCGATCCGCAACGTCAAGAAGAACTTCGGGCGCACCCCCGTGATCCACGGCCTCGACCTCGAGGTTGCGGACCGGGAGTTCGTGGTGCTGGTCGGTCCGTCCGGCTGCGGCAAGTCCACCATGTTGCGCATGATCGCGGGGCTGGAAGACATCTCGGCGGGCGAAATCTTCATCGGCGACCGCCTCGTCAACAATCTGGAGCCGAAGGCACGCAACGTCGCCATGGTGTTCCAGAATTACGCGCTCTACCCCCACATGAGTGTGGAGCAGAACATCGCCTTCGGCCTTCACGCCCAGCGCCTCTCCAAGGAGGAGCGCCGCAAACGCATCCTCGACGCCGCCACGATGCTCGGCCTCGACAAACTGCTCGACCGCCGCCCGGGCGAGTTGTCGGGCGGCCAGCGCCAGCGCGTCGCCATGGGTCGCGCCATCGTGCGCGATCCGAGCGTCTTCCTCTTCGACGAGCCGCTCTCGAATCTCGACGCGAAGCTGCGCGACCAGGTGCGCACCGAGATCAAGAAGCTGCACCAGCGTGTGCAGACCACCTCGATCTACGTGACGCACGATCAGGTCGAGGCGCTGACGCTGGCGGACCGCATCGTGATCATGCGCGACGGGCGTATCGAGCAGGTCGGCACGCCGAACGAGGTTTATTACCGGCCGGCCAATACGTTCGTCGCCACCTTCATCGGCTCGCCCGCCATGAATCTCATGGATGCCGATGTGGTCGCCGAGGGCGGCGCGCCGGCTTTGCGCATTCCCGGCGGACACCATCTGGCTCTGCCGGCGGATCGGGCGGCCAGGCTGCAGGCGGCACGTCCCATCCGCGTCGGCATCCGGCCGCAGGATCTGTCCGCCACCCCCGCGGCGGGGCTGCGCCAGACGATCTCGCTCGAAGCGCCCGTGAGCGTGGTCGAGCCCATGGGCGGCAACGCGCTCCTCTCCCTCGATCTCGGCGGCCAAGAGATCACGGCCACGCACCAGGGCCGCGATCTCCCGCGGCCTGGCGACAGGCTCACGGTGATGTGCTCAGCCGAGAGCCTGCACCTCTTCGATCGCGAAACGGGCGTCGCCCTCGCCTGATGGCCGCCATCGCCGTCATCGGCCGACTCTATTGCGATCTGATCTTCACGGGTCTCTCGGAGATGCCGGCGCTCGGTCGTGAGCGGTTCGCGCCGGGGCTCACGGTGACGGCCGGGGGAGGGGCCTTCATCACGAGCGCCTGGCTCAAGCACCTCGGTGTCGATCCGCTGCTTGTGGCTGAACTGGGCACCGATCCGTTCAGCGGCGTGATCCGCGAGGCCATCGAGGCGCACGGCATCTCCCGTCATGGGCTGCGAGAGGCGGAGGGGCCGCTGCCTCGGATCACGGTCGCGATGCCCCTGCAGGGGGACCGGGCTTTTCTCTCTCATGTGGCCGAAGCAGGGAAACGCGATGTGGCCGGTTTCCTGCGCGGCGCTGGCGTTGGCTGGCTTCATGTGTGCGAGATCGGCACCCTCGTGGAGCACCCTGACCTGATCCCGTTCGCCCGTGAGACCGGCGCGATTCTCTCCGTCGATCCGAGCTGGGACGACACGCTGCTCTTCGATCCCGAGGCGCGGCGGCTTCTCGCACAGGCCGATCTCCTCCTGCCGAACGAGGAAGAGGCAAGGGCCCTCACCGACGGACTTGAGGGCGATGAGGCCGCCCTCCGACTGGCGGAACGCGGCTCCTTGCTGGTGCTGAAGCGCGGCCCGGCCGGCGCGGTGGTGATCGGACGGGGGGAGCGCTTCAGCGAGCCGTCGCCGGGTGCGGAGGTCGTGGACACGACAGGCGCGGGCGATGCTTTCAACGCTGGCCTCATCGCCGGGCGCCTACAGGGGATGTCCTGGGTGGAAGCCACGCGGCTTGGTGTGCGCTGCGGCGCGCGGGCGGTGGAGACGGCAGGCGGGGCGCCCAGTCGCTCCTCTGGCAGGTCGGGATAGCCCCCGGAACACGTATCCCGGAGCCGACGTTGTCGCACATCGCGGGCCCGAGGCGCCCGCGTTCCCGACAGCGCGAGGACAGCCCATGGGCTCCGGCCAGAACCAGACCCTGCCGCCGCAGACGCAATCCACGCAGCCCGGTCGCGAGACCGAGATGAACCCGAGGCCGAATTACACCCCGCGCTATCCCGGCAGCGGACGCCTGCGGGGCATGGTCGCGGTGATCACCGGCGGCGACAGCGGCATCGGCCGCGCGGTCGCCGTGCTCTTCGCCCGCGAGGGCGCCAAGGTGGTCGTGCTCTACCTGAACGAGGGACAGGACGCCAAGGACACCAAGCAGTTCGTCGAAACCGAAGGAAGCCAATGCCTGCTCATCGCGGGCGATGTGGGCGATCCGGGCTTCTGTCGTCAGGCGGTGCAGCAGGTGATCAGCGAGTTCGGCCGCATCGACGTCCTCGTCAACAATGCCGCCGAGCAGCACCCCAAGAAGGAGGTCGAGGAGATCTCGCCCGAGCAGCTCGATCGAACCTTCCGAACCAATATCTACGGCTACTTCTACATGGTGCAGGCCGCGATGCCGCATCTGAAGGAGGGCGCCACCATCATCAACACCACCTCGGTGACCGCCTATCGCGGCTCGCCGGAACTGCTCGACTACAGCTGCACGAAGGGCGCCATCGTGACCTTCACGCGCTCGCTGGCGGCGTCGCTCATCGAGAAGGGCATTCGCGTCAACGGCGTCGCGCCGGGGCCGATCTGGACGCCGCTCATTCCGGCGACCTTCCCGGCCGAGAAGGTGGCATCGTTCGGCGCCAACACGGCGATGAAGCGGCCGGGCCAGCCGAACGAGGTGGCGTCCTGCTTCCTGTTCCTGGCCTGCGAGGACTCGTCCTACATCAGCGGCTCGGTGCTCCATCCCAACGGCGGCGACCCAACCGAAAGCTGACACCCTCCACCACGAAAGCGCCCCGAGGAGCGCTTTCCGGCCACGGGCTCGCCCGCAAACAAAAAGCGCCCCGAGGGGCGCTTTCAATCCTTTCGGAGGAGGGAGCGTTAGCGGCGATTGCGGCGGACGCGAACCGGAACCGGGGCGTGGACCGGCGTCGTGAACGCGAAGAACAGCATCACGGCGCAGAGGGAGCCGGAGATGAGGAACAGGGCTTCGGCCACAGGCAGATGCACGTTCGTGCCGATCGCGGCAAACACAACGGCGAAGAGGATGAAGAGAGCGCTTGCGCGAAGGGCCACGGGACGGGTCATGAATGTGCCTCCGAAAGTATTGAACCAACGTACCAGCCAAACGTGAGTTCCAGCCGCGGTAGGGTGGCCAGGGGCAATGGATTGCGCTGCGTGCACGTCCGCACAGAGGGCGCGATAGCGTCGTTCGGAGCGCTCCGGGCGTGCCTGCGACACCTTGGAACCCTGTTGTCGAGCTTCGCGTTTGACTCGCATCATCGGCAACGGCCGATCCTAAAGTAGCGAGGTAACATCATGCTCGGTTGGGCAATCACCTTCCTGATCGTCGCGCTGGTCGCGGCCGTGTTCGGGTTCGGCGGCATCGCCGGTACCGCGGTCGAGATCGCGAAGCTCATCTTCTTCGTGGCGATCGTTCTCTTCGCCATTTCGGCCGTCATCGGCCTTCTGCGCGGCCGCAGCCCCCGCAGCCCGCTCTAAAGCGGCTGCCGGTTTCGGATAGAAGAACGCCGCCCGGTGGGCGGCGTTTTTCGTTCTAGCTGATCGCCTGAAGGGCGGCCCGCGAGACCCGGTCGGGACCTAGATCCTCCACACCATCCACGGCGAGCAGGCCCGCCAGGCGCGAACGGGCGCGGTTGACGCGGCTCTTGATGGTGCCGACGGCGCAGCCGCAGATGTTGGCGGCTTCCTCGTAGGAGAAGCCGGAGGCCCCCACGAGCAGCAGCGCCTCGCGCTGGTCCGGCGGCAGCTTGGCGAGAGCCGTGCGGAAATCCTCGAAGTCGAGGCGCGCGCCCTGTTCGGGATGAACCCGCAGGCGGCCGGCGTAGGAGCCGTCGGGATCCTCCACCTCGCGCCGGCGCTTACGGTACTCGGAGTGGAAGAGGTTGCGCAGGATCGTGAAGAGCCAAGCGTTGAGGTTCGTGCCGCGCTCGAAGCGATCGATATGCGAGAGCGCGCGCAGGAGAGTGTCCTGAACGAGGTCGTCGGCCCGGTCCACCTGCCCGCACAGAGAGATCGCGAAAGCGCGGAGCGACGGCACAGCGGCGAGAAGGGCGTCGCGAATGGCCGGTTCCGGCGTCATTGCGCGTTCTCCCCCGCCGTGCCCTTTTCGAGGCGATCGAGCAGATCCTTGAACTTATCCGGAACGGGCTGGTGCACGAGGTCGTCGTACATGGCACGCAACTGATCGCCGATCCGCCCCTGGGTGTTGCGGTCGATCTTCGGTTCTGCGGCGAGGGTGTTGGATAGGGACGCGTCGGAGACCACAGCGGCCAGCCTCTTTCCCTTGTCGTGATTCATCCGTCTCCCCTGACCGATCACTGTCGGTTGTTGGCGGCCCTGCTCCGGGACCTTAAGCCCTTGTGTCTGCGGGTGCCCTTCACACCGCAAGCGGTGCCGTGCACACTTGGGGTCTTAACGCAGAGCCTTGCTTCTGGTTCCATATCGGTGGAACTTTTGCCCTCCAGCCGAGTTGGATCGGGCGTACCAAACCAACCAATGGTCTAGAAACCACAACAAGGGGAAGCGAATGTCGACAGCTCAGCTTGTCGTCCAGCATCTGCCATACCTCCGCCGCTACGCGCGCGCCCTCACGGGCAGCCAGATGGCCGGCGATGCCTATGTGGCAGCCACGCTGGAGACGCTCGTCAGCGAGCCCGAGACCATCGGGGCCGCCGGCAACATCAAGGTCGAGCTGTTCCAGGTATTCACCCGGATTTGGAATTCGCTGTCCGTGAACGGCCGCTCCGAGCAGATCCAGCGTGATCTGCCCGCCGAGGTCCGCATCGGCCAGATCACGCCCCTGCCGCGTCAGGCCTTCCTGCTCTCCTGCCTCGAGGGCTTCTCCGAGGAGGAGGTGTCCTCCATCCTCGCCGTCGACACCGACACTGTGCGCGAACTCGTGGACGAGGCCGGTCGGGAGCTCGCCGCCGACATGGCGACCGACATCCTCATCATCGAGGATGAGCCCCTCATTGCGATGGACCTCGAAGCCCTCGTGGAAGGTCTTGGCCACAATGTCACGGGCGTGGCCCGCACCCGCACGGAGGCCGTGAAGCTCGCGGCCACCAAGCGCCCGGGCTTGATCCTCGCCGACATCCAGCTCGCCGACGGCTCGTCGGGCCTCGATGCGGTGAACGACCTGCTCAAGGCTTTCGAGGTGCCGGTGATCTTCATCACGGCCTACCCCGAGCGCTTCCTCACGGGCGAGCGTCCCGAGCCGGCCTTCTTGATCGCCAAGCCGTTCCAGCCCGCCAACGTCTCGGCGGTGATCAGCCAAGCGCTGTTCTTCCAGCAGAGCGCCCGGCGGCGCGAGGTGCGCGCGACGGCCTAAACGCCGGTTCCTGCGCCTCCTCCCAGACGAACCTTCCGCAAGCGCCCGGCCCAGCCGGGCGCTTTGCTTTTGGAGGCGTGCCTTTGCGCGTTAGCCATCTCCGCCCCACGCGTGCGCCAGAGCACGTCGCCCGGCCGAGCTTTGGGCAAGAAAAAAGACGGATCAGAAAACTGATCCGTCTTAAAGGTGCCGGCCAATGCACAAGGGGAATGCGGGGAGGACCAGGTGGCCGGGTGCTCTGAAAACGTACCCTAGGCCGAAAAGGTTCCAGGCCCCGCTCGTGCAGGACCGGCAAACTTTCACGACCTCCAAGCGTAGCTAAAAAAGTCTTGCCTTCCGTTACGTAAAGGCAAGGAACGCGCTGAAAATCGTTGCGTTGTTTCATCAAAGAAGCCCGCGCTGCAATGGCCGGGGAGGCACAGATGATCGACAGACCTGCAGCTTTCATTGCGATGACCGGAACGGCCTTCCTCGTGGCCAGCTATGCGTCCGCGGCGATCGAGACCCGCGTGACCGAGCCCGCCCCGAAGGCCGCAGTCGTCGGCACCGTTTCCGCTAAGGGCGACCGTCTGGATCGCGCCCGGCCCGCCGCGGAGCGCGCCTCCGTCGCGCTGGTGGAGGTGGTGGGCGTCTCCCAGGTCGCCGTGGTCCTGAAGGGCCGCGATGGCTCCGTGCTGTACTCCTCCGACCCCCTCTCCAATACTACCGTGGTCGCCAAGAACGCCGACCTTCCGGTCGTGACCCTCACGGAAACGGCCTCGGTGCCAGTGGTGCAGAACACCCCCGCGGCTCCGGCCGCGACCGGCACCCAGGAGGGTCGTGAAGGCGCTGAGCAGCCCACCAACGCGCCGCGCAAGCCCCGCACCATCGGTTGCGAGACCGTGGTGAGCCCCCTCGTGCGCAACAGCGCCGGCCGCGAGCCGAGCCGTTGCGTCGTGGAGCTCGATACGGGGCGCATGGCCTCCTGATCCGTTTGCGCGGGAAGAGCGCCGCTTACTGAAGCAGCCTGGCGAGGGTCGGAACGAAAGCGCGCGACGCGGCGTTGGCCCGCAGCGCTTGCGCGCTCGCGAGACATTCCTCTCCAGGAGACTTTTATGCTCAAGAAGCACATGGCGGCTTGCCTCATTGCGACGGCCTTCGTTGCGGCACCGGCCTTCGCCCAGGCTCCCCCGTCCGCCGGCACTGACCGCCCGACGGCCTCGGGGTCCGGATCGACCACCTCGGGCTCCCCCGCGATGCAGCCGGCCCCCAGTGCGAATTCCGGATCCCTCACGACCGGCTCGCCGGGGTCCACCAATCTCGGCTCCACCTCGTCCTCGTCCGGCATGGGCGCGGCGGGCTCCTCGCCCATGGGGGCAGGCTCGTCCGGCGCCGGCGGCATCGGCGGCACGGCCCCGATCGGCACGGCGGGCACGGGCGGAGCAGCCTCCCCACCGCCCCCGGCACCCGGTGCGCCTCCAGCCGCCACCGCTTCCAGCCCTGCACCCGCCCCGGCTCCCTCGGCAACCGCTTCGACGCCGCCCGCGCCCCGGCCCGCGAATGATCCCAATGCCCAGGGCCTCGGTGCCGTCGGCAGCACGCCCGCAGCCCCCCAGCCCAACGCCACGGCGCAGAGCGGCGGTTCGCAGAATGCTCGGCAGGGTCAGTTCGTGACCCAGCTGCAGGATCAGCAGATCATGGCGTCAAAGATGATCGGCACCACGGTGGTGAGCGCCAACAACGAGTCCATCGGCGACATCAACGATGTGGTGGTCGACCGTCAGGGCAGGGCCGTTGCGGTGGTGATCGGCGTCGGGGGCTTCCTCGGCATCGGCGAGAAGGACGTGGCGGTGCCCTTCGAGGCGCTGGAGTTCACCTCCTCGACCCGTCAGGGCGCACAGGCGTCGAACAATGCCGGGGCTGGCGTCGGCCCGGCCAACAACGACTCCCGCGTGGCTACCACGGGCTCCACGATGAGCAACCAGCAGGACACGGCGTCCAACCGTCAGACCGCCACCACCGGCAACACTGGCAATGCGGGCTCCGGCGGCGCCGCGCAGGCCAATGCCAACAACGACGGCAACCTGCCTGACCGCATCATGCTCCGCATGACCAAGGCGGACCTGCAGAACGCACCCGCGTTCCAGACGAGCCGCCGCGGCTCCGGCGACAGCGGCTCGAACGCCCAGAAGCAGTAATCGGCTCCTGGCATCGCCTTAAAGTGGGAGGGCCTCAAGGCCCTCCCACTTTTCGTTGAGGCTGCTCCAACAGCAAAATGCCCGGCACGAGGCCGGGCATCGTTCTTGAAGGAAGGGAAGAGCGCGCGTTAGGCGGCTTCCTGATTGAGGTGCGAAACCGCGAGCTGCGAGAGGAGCTGATCGGTCTTCTTCTCCTCCTGCAGGGTTTGGTCGATGAGCCGCGCGGCGTCCTTCATGCCGAGCTGATCGGCCCAGGCCTTGAGCGTGCCGTAGCGGGCGATCTCGTAATGTTCGATGGCCTGCGCCGCGGCGATCAGGCCGGCATCCATCACATCCGGATCCTCGGCCTCCTCCATGATCTCCTTGCCCTCCTCGATGAGGCCCTGGATGGCCTCGCAGGGCTCGCCGCGCGCGCGCTTGCCGAGGAGTTCGAACACCTGCTCGAGGCGCTCGACCTGAACCGCGGTTTCCTCGCGGTGGGTTTCAAACGCCGTGCGCAGCTCGTCGGATTCCGCGTTCTTCGCCATCTTGGGCAGCGCGCGCAGGATCTGCTTTTCGGCGTGGTACACGTCCTTCAGCATGTGAAGGAAAAGGTCTTCCAGCTTTTTCATCGGTCGGATTCCATTCGTGGAGCGGTGGTGCCCGGTGGCCCTGCCGCGGTCGCAGACGGGTCGGCTGCGATCGGGGCGGGTGACCCATCCGGCTCACGACAGGCGGTTGGGTCCCGCGCGACTCAACGTGCCCTAACAGCCAGGGTTCCTGGACGACCCCGTTCAATTCGAGCTCACGATGGGGGAGGGGCACCGGTGGCGTAGCGCCATAAAGAAAGCCCCGGTCGGGGACGGCCGGGGCTTTTTAAAGGTGCCGGCCCGTGGGGGCAGAGATAGGCCGGTTGCTTCTACAACGGTCCGAAAGCCTCCCGGGTTCCAAGGTCATACGACGCATCTTCATCTTTTCCCCGCAGGCAAGTCCAGGCGAGGCTAAGGAATTGCTTTATATAAGAATATTGATCGCAGTGGCTTTCTGTTCGAAGCCCATCAAGAGCTCTTGACACAGAGGAACCGCGACTCCGGCGGGACGTTGTTTTTGCGAAGTGCAAGGGCGACCCGGACAAGCCGGGCGGAGGCGGCAGGCGGACACCATGACGGCTACAAAAGAGATCGACACCCTTCTCGCGAGTCAGGGGCTCCCGATGGAGCTTCTCCGGCTCCCCACGAGCTCCCTCCAAAGTGAGGAGCCGCGGGTCGCTTCGATGTTGAGCGGGATGATCGCTGCGCGGCAGCCCGACGAGGTCATTTGCCCTCTGATGCTGCGGCGAAACCTGATCATCCCCGCCCATCAGGGTCCGATCACGCAGGGTGCGTGGCGGGTCGAGTGAAGCGCAATCACAAGCGAGAGGGCTGACCCGCAGTAAACACGAGGAAGCGTTCGAGGTAGTGATGGTAGAGTCAGTCGCAGTTCCCTTTGCAAGAACCCCCTCGATCGCGGTGTTGTTCTCCCCCGGTGCGGTCCGCATCATCGACATCTTCCGCGCCCTCGGCGACTTCGAGGACCACTACGATGTGGCGGCCCTCGACCGGCTCGAGGATCAGCTCGCCACCTGCGTCGGGCGGGACGCCGCGAAGGGCATCGTATCCGACGCGCTTCTCCTGGCTTTCGGCCTGCGCCGCGAGCGCCCGGAGCCGGTGCGGTACAGCCCGACAGGCTCGCGCCGCGGCACGCTCGACGAGTACCGGCTCGTGGCTCTGCTCAGCGCCACCTACTGGCACGATTTCATTCTCGCGTCCGAGGCTGCAGCCGCCCTCGACATCATCCACCCGCAGCCCCTGATCTCGCTCGCCTTCGACATCTCCCGGCGGCTGGAGGCATCCGGGATGAAGTTGGACATGCCCGACCCGCGCCTGTTCCGTGATGCGCCATCGCCCTCGACGATCGTCGAGGTGGAGCGGCGTCCGGCGCAGGCCGGTGGCCTGCGCCAGGTGGACTTCTAGCGGCGCCTCCAACGGACCGGCACCACCCTGATCCGACGCTCCTTTGATTTGTGAAGCGCCGCCCTGGGCAAACCTCGGGCGGCGTTGTCGTGCGCAGACGAGGGGGCCGGCACGGACCTGAGTTTCACGTGTCGGCAATGCGCCCCGCACAAAAGGGAAGGGCGGCCGTGGGGCCGCCCTTTCCAGTCACGGGAAGTGGTTGGATTAGTCTTGCGAGTCGCGGCTGGAACCAGACGCTTGCCCGCCCTTGCGGCCCGCTTCCGAAGCGAGCTCGCGATCCTGGGAAAAGGAACGCTTCTCGGCCGGAACGCTCTTGCCGCCCTTGCTTGCAATCTCGCGCTGACGCGCCGCGTCCATGGACGCGAAACCGCGTTTCGAGGTGGAATTACCTGTCGCCATCAATGCCTCCTTGGCGATAAGCCTTCATGCCTTGAACAACATCGCTCAATTTCTATGGTTCCGGGTATTTCCTCCCGATTTTCGAACAACCTAAGTACATCCCCAAGCTTAGGGTCGGGCTGTGTTGCAGAGCCGTAGAGAAGGTTGTGGCGAAATCTTGGGAACCTTTGCAGTAAGGGAACGTTGCTTACTCAACTCCCCCCTGCCGACGAACGCTCCCGTCTCGTCACTCCAGGAGATCCCCATGAAGAAGCTTCTGGCCGTTGCCGTTCTCTCCCTCCCGCTTGCGGGCTGCTACAGCACCATGGACGCCGCTTCGACGGGCAGCGTCACGCGCTATTCCTCGTCTATGGACGTCACGGCCACTGGCAGCGTCGCCCGCGTCGCCGATGTGGCGACCACCGGCTCCGTCGCGGCTCCTGCGCCCCGCGCGCCGCGCTGCGAGTACGACGAGTATTACGAGCGTCGGGTCTGCTACCGCTAAAGGCTGGCGATCATGACCAACAAGGACATGGTCCCCCGCCCGGGACCCGGCCCTCAGCCGAAGGATCGCAACCCCCCGCAGGGGCCGAAGAAGGTGGAGGGGCCGCCGTCCGATAAGGAGCGCGAGAACGCGCTGCTCGATCCGCCGGACTCGCCGCAGTTGAAGCCGTCGCAGGACCGACGCTAGTCCTTACCGTCCTCCATGCGAACGAGAGCCGCAGGCCACGGGCCCTGCGGCTTTTTCGTTCTGCCTTGCCGCTCGAATTGTTTTAAGCTTAAACTATTTCCGTAGGCGGAGTGGCCCACGAGGGCAGGAGCGAGCCCATGAAGATTGCGGTCATCGGCGGCGGGCCGGCAGGCCTCTATTTCGCGATCCTGATGAAGAAGCAGCGGCCTCAGTCCGCCATTACGGTCTACGAGCGCAACCGCGCCGACGACACGTTTGGCTTCGGGGTCGTGTTCTCCGATGCGACCCTCGACAATTTCGAGCGCTACGACCCGCCGAGCTATCAGCGCATCACCCAGGAGTTCGCCTACTGGGACGACATCGCGATCCACTTCAAGGGCCAGGAACACCGCATCGGTGGCAACGGCTTCTGCGGCTGCTCGCGGCGGACCCTTCTCCTCATCCTCCAGGAGCGCGCGCGGGAGCTTGGGATCGAACTCGTCTACCAGGCGGAGGTCGATGACGAGAGCCTGTTCGCGGATGCCGATCTCGTGGTGGTGGCCGATGGCATCAACTCGCGTTTCCGGGAGCGGCACGCGGAGCACTTCGCGCCCGAGGTGGATCTGCGACCCAACAAGTTCACCTGGATGGGTTCCACCCGGCCGCTCGACGCCTTCACCTTCATCTTCCAGGAAACCGAGTGGGGCCCCTTCATCGCGCACGCCTATCAGTATGAGGCAGGTCGATCGACGTGGGTGTTCGAAACCGATCCCGAGACCTTCCAGCGCGCCGGTCTCGATCAGATGAGCGAGGCCGAATCCGCGAAGCTCATGGAACGGATCTTCGGCTGGTTCCTGCAAGGGCATCCGGTGCTCACGAACCGGTCGCTCTGGCGCAACTTCCCCATGATCCGCAACAAGCGCTGGGTGCTCGGCAACAAGGTGCTGCTCGGCGACGCCAAGGCGACGGCGCATTTCTCCATCGGCTCGGGCACCAAGCTCGCCATGGAGGATGCCATCGCCCTCTACGAGGCCTTCCGCAAAGACCCCACCGTCGAGGGAGCGCTCACCCTCTACGAGACCGGCCGCCGCGAGGAGGTGGAGAAAACCCAGCACGCGGCGGACGTGTCGCTCGTGTGGTTCGAGCATGTGGCGCGCTTCTGGGACTTCGACCCCGTGCAGTTTTCCTTCGGCGTGATGACCCGCGCCAAGGCGATCACCTACGACAACCTGCGGCTTCGCGCGCCCGACTTCGTGGACCAGGTCGACCGGGTGTTCGCCCGCAAGGTCCGCGAGCAGGGCTTCGACGTGGACGTGGAGCGGCCGGTCGTGCCCATGTTCCAGCCTCTGCGGCTGCGCGACATGGTGGTTCCGAACCGGGTCGTGATGTCGCCGATGGACATGTACTCGGCGGTGGATGGCGTTCCGGGAGACTGGCACCTCATGCATTACGGCTCGCGGGCCACGGGCGGGGCGGGGCTCATCTTCACCGAGATGACGTGCCCGTCGCCGGAGGCGCGCATCACGCTCGGTTGCACGGGGCTGTGGAACGACGAGCAGGAAACCGCCTGGCGGCGCATCGTGGATTTCGTCCACGCGAACTCCGGATCCAAGTTCTGCCTCCAACTCGGTCACTCAGGCCGCAAGGGTGCCACCAAGCTCATGTGGGAGGGTATCGACCGGCCGCTGGAATCGGGCGCCTGGGACATCTGCTCGGCCTCGGCCATTCCCTATTTCGACGACAGCCAGGTGCCGCGGGAGGCGACCCGGGCCGACATGGACAAGGTGAAGGCGGACTTCGTCGCTGCCGCCGAGCGCGGCGACCGTGCCGGCTTCGATATGCTCGAACTCCACTGCGCCCACGGCTATCTGCTGGCGAGCTTCATCTCGCCGCTGACGAACCGGCGCACTGACGAATATGGCGGCTCGCTCGAAAACCGCCTGCGCTTCCCGCTCGAGGTGTTCGAGGCCATGCGGGAGGTCTGGCCGGCGCATAAGCCGATGTCGGTGCGCATCTCCGCCACGGACTGGACCGAGGGCGGGCTTACGGGCGACGAGGCCGTGGAAGTAGCGCGGGCCTTTGCGCAGGCCGGCGTCGATCTCGTGGACGTGTCCACCGGCCAGACGGTGCGGGAGGCGCGGCCGATCTACGGGCGCATGTTCCAGACACCGTTTTCGGACCAGATCCGCAACGAGGCCCAGGTCGCCACCATGTGCGTGGGCAACATCACGGCGGCCGACCAGGTCAACACGATCCTCGCCGCGGGCCGGGCCGATCTCGTGGCGCTCGGGCGCCCGCACCTGGTCGATCCGTTCTTCACCATGAAGGCCGCGGCCTGGTACGGCGCGCCGGCGATCCATTGCCCGCCGCAATACGCCGCCGGCCGGGATCAGATCTTCCGCAACGCCGTTCGTGATCGGCAGGACATGGACGATCTGAAGGTGAAGGCGAAGCCGAAGACGCGGGCCGAACTCAAGATGGAGCAGGGCGAGAAGCCCATGGCCGCGGAGTAAGTCGATCCCCTCTCCCCAGCGACGGGGAGAGGGGATCGGGTTATCAGCAACCGTGGCGGGCGGCGGCCACGTTCATCTCACCCTGCGCCGCAGCGGCGCCAGCATTGGAAACCGTGTTGCCGGCTGCAGACAGGGCCCAGCCGCCGCGGCCGAGGGCTCCTGCGCCGGCGATGTCGAGCATGCCGCCGAGGACGGCGGTGCCGACGGCCGTATTGGTGGCGTTCTGAGCGGCCTGGGCGCAGGCCTCGCGGCGGGCTTCTTCCTGGCGCATCGCCTCGTCCCGAGCATTGCGCTTCGGCTGGGCCTTCGGACGGGCGGCGGGGGCTTGCGCATCCTGGGCGAAGGCTGAGGGAGCGGGCGCGGCGAGAAGGGCGAGCGCGGCGAAGGTCACGATCAAACGGGTGGTCACGGTTGGTCCTCAGATCTCTTGTTGTTGGACCGCACCGACACCCTCGAACGCAGGGCCGCGCCGTCCTTGAGGCGGCGTTTAGGAAGGCGGCGTCTCGTGAGGATTGCGTCGCAGATGTCGGCGACGAAACAATTCGGCCGCGTTGACCGAGGGCATCCTCAAACGTGCAGGAAGCGGTCCTTGAGGCTCTCGTCCTCGGAGAGGGCAGCGCTCGTGCCGGTCCAGGCCACCCGGCCCTTCTCGACGATCACGTGGCGATCCGCGAAAGTGCAGAGCGCATCCACGTTCTTGTCGATCACGAGAATGGCCTGGCGCTCGGCCTTGAGGCGCTTGAGGCAGGACCAGATCTCGTTGCGGATGAGGGGGGCCAAGCCCTCCGTGGCTTCATCCAAGATGAGGAGCTTCGGGTTCGTCATCAGCGCGCGCCCGATGGCCAGCATCTGCTGCTCGCCGCCGGAGAGCTGGTTGCCCATGTTGCTCCGCCGTTCCTTCAAGCGCGGGAAGAGCTCGTACACGCGCTCCAGCGACCAGCGGGAGCCGAAGCGCGAGGCCGCCGTCGCGACGAGGTTTTCCTCCACCGTCAGGTTGGGGAAGATCTGCCGCCCCTCGGGCACGAGGCCGATGCCGGCCTGGGCCACCCGGTAGGGCGCAAGGCCTGCCACCGCCTTGCCGTCGAAGCGAATGGCGCCGCCGCGGGGCGGCAGCAGGCCCATGACGGTTTTCACCGTCGTGGTTTTGCCCATGCCGTTGCGGCCGAGCAGGGTCACGACTTCGCCGGCGCCGACCTCGAAGGTCACGTCGAACAGCACCTGCGCGGCGCCGTAGGAGGCTTGAAGGTTGGAGACCTGGAGCATCAGGCCGCCTCCTCGCCGAGATAGGCCGCGCGGACCTCGGCGTTGGCGCGCACGCGCTCGGGCGTGTCGGTCGCGATCACCCGGCCATAGACGAGAACGCTGACGCGATCGGCCAACGCGAACACCGCCTCCATGTCGTGCTCGATCAACACGATCGTATAGCGCCCCTTGAGCCCCCGCAGGATCTCGACCACCCGTTCCGATTCCTCATGCCCGGTGCCGGCGAGGGGCTCGTCGAGGAGAAGGAGCTTCGGTTCCGTCGCAAGCGCGACCGCAAGCTCCAGCTGGCGCTTCTCGCCGTGCGAGAGCAGGCCTGCCGGCACATGGGCGCGGTGGCCGAGATTGACGAGGTTGAGTGCGGCGAGAGCCGGCTCGTTCAGAGCCTCTTCACGGGCGGCATCGCCGAACATGCGGAAGCTCGAGCCCGAGCGCGCCTGCACGGCGAGGGCCACGTTCTCCAAGGCCGAAAAGGCGGGGAGGATAGAGGTGATCTGGAACGAGCGCGCCAGGCCGCGGCGCACCCGCTCGTGCATGGGCAGGCGCGTGATCTCGTGCCCGTCGAAGACGATGCGGCCGGAATCGGAGCGCGCGAGCCCCGACATCTGGTGGATCAGCGTCGTCTTGCCGGCGCCGTTCGGGCCGATGATCGCGTGGAGCTCGCCAGGCCTGACCTCGAGGCTCACGTCGTCGGTGACGACGAGCGCGCCGTAGGCCTTGCGGAGATGGTCGAGTTTAAGCAGCGGCTCAGGCATCACGGCCACGTCCGATGAGGCCCATGATGCCGCCGCGCACGAAGAGCACGACCAGGATCAGCAGCGGACCGAAGATCATCTTCCAGTGCTCGGTCCAGCCCGCGAGATATTCTTCCAGGAGCAGGAAGGCCGCCGCACCCAGCACCGCACCGTGGAGCGATGCCATGCCCCCTAAGATCACCATGAAGATGAGTTCGCCCGAGCGCTGCCACGTCATGTAGGCGGGGCTCACGAACTCGGCCTGGTTGGCGAGGAGAAAGCCCGCAAGCCCCGCCATCATGCCGGAGATCACGTAGGCCGTGAGCTGATAGCGGAAGGGGTGATAGCCGATGGCCTCCATGCGCGTGGCGTTCTCGCGCGTTCCACGCAGGACGCGGCCGAAGCGTGAGGCCACGATGGAGCGGCCCAGCAGATAGACGCCGAGCAGGCAGCCGAAGACCACGTAGTAGAACACCCGGTCGCCTTCGATGAGCTTTTGCCCGAAGACGAGGCTCTTGTTCGCGAGCGTCAGTCCGTCGTCACCGCCATAGGCCGCGAGCGATGTGGCGAGGAAGAACAGCATCTGGCCGAACGCCAGGGTGATCATGATGAAGTAGACGCCCTTGGTGCGCAGCGAAATCGCGCCGGTGACGAGGGCGAACAGGGCCGAGGCGCCGAGGGTGACGGCGAGCTGAATGAAAGCGTCCTCGATGCCATGGCTCGACAGGATGCCGACCGAATAGGCGCCGATGCCGAGAAAAGCCGCGTGGCCGAAGCTCACAAGAGCCCCGTAGCCGAGGATAAGATCGAGCGCGATGGCGGCGATGGCGAAGATCATCACGCGCGAGAGGAGGGAGAGCACGTAGCCCTCGGCCCCGAACGCCGCGACGGCGAGCCATGGCGCTAGCGCAAGGGCAGCAAAGAGAAGCACCGGCACGGCGTAGCGTCGAAGCCCCGGCGTGCTTGGCCGCGCGCCGGCGACTTGCTCCGCCACTTGGATGCTCCCGCTCATCGCCGCACCGGGAAGAGGCCCGAGGGCCGGAAGAACAACACGGCGGCCATGAGGATGTAGATCAGCATCGGCGCGATCGCGCGGCCGGTCTGGCTCGCCACGGATGGGTCGAGGAAGAGACGGAGCAGGTTCGGCGCAAAGGAGCGGCCGACCGTATCGACGAGGCCGATGAGCAGAGCCGCGAGAAACGCGCCTCGCACGGACCCGATGCCGCCGATGACGATAACCACGAAGGCGAGGATGAGGATGTTGTCCCCCATGCCGGGCTCGACGGAGAGGATCGGGGCCACCATGGCCCCGGCGAAGCCCGCGAGCATGGCGCCGAAGCCGAACACCATCATGAACAGGCGGCGGATGTTGACGCCGAGCGCCGACACCATGGGAGCGTTGGAGGCACCCGCGCGCACCAGCATGCCCGCGCGGGTGTGGTTCACGAGCACGTAGAGCAGCGCCGCGACCGCCAGCCCCGCCGCGATGATCGCGATGCGGTAGGTCGGATAGAGCAGGCCGCCCGGAAGGGTGACGGCGCCCGAGAGGATGTCGGGCATCGGCACCGACAGGGGCGCCGCGCCCCACACGAACTTCACGCCCTGATTCAGAAACAGGATGAGCCCGAACGTGGCGAGCACCTGATCGAGGTGGTCCCGGTCGTAGAGGTGGCGGAACACGAGCAATTCGAGCAGCAACCCGAAGGCAAGGGCCGTCGGCAACGCGAAGAGCAGGGCAAGCCAGAAGCTCCCCGTATAGGTCGCGAAGGCCGCCGCAAGATAGGCGCCCACCATGTACTGCACGCCGTGCGCCAGATTGATGAAGTCCATCACGCCGAACACGAGGGTGAGCCCCGCGGCGATGAGGAACAGGATCAAGCCGAACTGCAGGCCGTTCAGGGTCTGGACGAGGAGGAGGGTGGTGTTCATCGCGACCTGCTCCCTCTCCCCGTAGGCGGGGAGAGGGCTGGGGTGAGGGGCTTGTCGTTGAAGCGCGATGTCTGTCATTCCGGTCGCCCGCAGGGCGGGCCGGAACCCAGGAGCTATATCCGGAGAGATCTCCTGGGTTCCAGGCTCATGCTTCGCATGCCCCGGAATGACGGTAGGTGGGGAAACCGCTCGCTCTTCCGACCGACCCCTCACCTGTCCCCCTCCCTCCGGGGGAGAGGGATGAGCCGCTAGTTAGTCGCCGCGCATTCCTTCGCGTAGGCGTCGGTGTAGTCGTCGAACACCTTTTCGGCGATTTCCGTCTGGAACTTGCCGTCGGGCCGCTTCGCCACCTTCACGAGGTAGAAGTCCTGCACCGGGAAACCGTTGGTGCCGAACTTGAAGTCGCCGCGGAGCGACTTGAACTCCGCCTTGCGGATCGCGGCACGCACCGCATCCTTGTTGTCGGTCTTGCCGCCCGTGGCCTTGAGGGCCGCGTCGATGAGGAGCGCGGCGTCATAGGCATGCATGGCGTAGGAGCCCGGCACCGAGTTGTAGGCCGCCTCGTAGGCCTGCACGAAGCGCTTGTTCTGCGGCGTGTCGAGGTTCGGCGCCCAGTTGGAGCCGCCCCAGGCGCCGATGGCGGCATCCTGTTGCGCGGGGAGCGTCGATTCGTCGACCGTAAAGGCGGAGAGGAACGGGATCTTCTCCATGAGGCCCGCGCCCTTGTACTGCTTCACCAGGTTCACGCCCATGCCGCCGGGCATGAAGGTGAAGATGGCGTCAGGACTCATGGAGGCGATCTTGGCGAGCTCGGACTGGAAGTCGAGGGTGTTGAGGGGAACGTAGGATTCCTCGATCACCTCACCCTTGTAGTGGCGCTTGAAGCCCGCCAGCGCGTCCTTGCCGGCCTGGTAGTTCGGGGCGAGGAGATAGACCCGCTTGTAGCCCCGGTCCTGCGCGACCTTGCCCAGCACCTCATGGTTCTGGTCGTTCTGGTAGGACGTCGCGAAGAAGTAGGGATTGCACTGGCGCCCGGCGAGGTTCGAGGGACCCGCATTGGTGCTGATGTAGAAGGTATTGGCGTCGACGATCGGCTTATGCACCGCGACCGCGACGTTGGAGAAGATCGGGCCCACGACGAAGTCAACCTTGTCGCGCTCGAGCAGGCCGCGCACCTTCGTGACCGCCACGTCGGGCTTCAGCTCGTCGTCGGTGACGATCACTTCGACGTCGCGCCCTCCGAGCTTGCCGCCCATCTCCTTGACGGCGAGCTGGAAGCCGTCGCGGGCCTGTTGACCGAGCACGGCGGAGGGGCCGGAAAGGGTAAGCAGCAGGCCCACCTTCAGCTTCTCCTGCGCCTGCGCGGAGAACGCCACGAGGCTCACGGTGGCGGCGAGGCCGAGGCTCTTGATCAAATGTTTCATGTCGTCACTCCCGAATGACTGGTCCCTGCACGCGGGGGCGCCGCGCGCCGGCTTTCGCTCCGTTCCCTGCACGGTTTCGTCCGTGCGGCGATCGTTCTCGACTGGGCGCGAGGCCCTGCCGTTCGTCGCTTAGATTGGCGTTCTTTCCCTCCGCCGAACAGCCCTCGACAGGACCCTTTCAGGGGGACGGTGAACGCGGCTCCCGTTTTTCGGGATTGCCATAGATTATTTGAAGCTTAAAATAACTCGTCAAGGTTCGACAAGCGGATTCCGCGAGGCCCCACCGGCCATGGCTGGAACATTGCACGGCAAACACGCACTCGTGACAGGCGGCAGCCGCGGCATCGGCCGTGCGATCGCGGCCGCTCTCGTGGGCGTGGGCGCGACGGTGACGATCCTCGGCCGCGACCAGGCAGCCCTCGACCGCGCGGTTGCCGAGGGCGCGGCCCACGCGGCCGCTGTCGCCGATGTGGCGGACGGCGAGGGTTTGCGCGGCACGCTTGCTCGGGTGGCCGAGCGCGCGCCCATTGATCTCCTCATCGCCAATGCGGGCAGCGCCGTCTCGGCGCCGTTCCTCAAATCAGACGGCGCCCTGTTCCAGCGCATGTTCGACGTGAACGTTATGGGGGTGGTAAACGCCGCGCAGGCGGTGCTGAAGCCCATGCAGGAGCGCGGCTTCGGGCGCATCGTTGCCGTCGCCTCCACTGCGGGCCTGAAAGGGTATCCTTATGTGAGCGCCTATTGCGCCGCCAAGCACGCGGTCGTCGGCTTCGTGCGGGCCTTGGCGCTCGAAACGGCTACCAGCGGCGTCACCGTCAATGCGGTCTGCCCCGGCTTCACCGATACGGATCTCGTAGCGGAGAGTCTCGACCGCATCGTTGCCAAGACCGGCCGCAGCCGCGAGGAAGCGCTGGCCGAGTTCGTGAAGCACAATCCGCAGGGGCGCCTCATCGATCCAGCGGAGGTTGCGGATGCCGTATTGTGGCTCTGCAGCGACGGCGCACGCTCCGTGACCGGGCAGGCGATCGCGGTTGCCGGTGGGGAGGTGTGAGCATGAGCGAGCATGCTATTCCCCTCGACGCCGAGACGAACGCCGTTGCCATGCCGGAGGACCACCGGGACGAATTGCGCCTGTGGCTGAGGCTTCTCACCTGCACCACCATGATCGAAGGGGAGGTGCGGCGGCGTCTGCGCGAGCGGTTCGACGTCACGCTCCCGCGCTTCGACCTCATGGCGCAACTCGACAAGGCGCCGGACGGAATGACGCTTTCGGATCTGTCGAAGCGCATGATGGTGTCGAACGGCAACCTCACCGGTCTCGTCGAGCGCCTTGCGGCCTCGGGCCATCTCGACCGCCGCACCTCGGAGACGGACCGCCGCGCGCAGGTGATCTCGCTCACGGAACTCGGCCGAGCGGAGTTCCGCACCATGGCGGCCGAGCACGAGAGCTGGATCGCCGCCATGTTCGGTGATCTCTCGCGCCGCGATCAGGCCGATCTCATGCGGCTGCTTGCCAAAACCAAGATGTCCGCGCGCCGGGCCACTGCAGGGGAGGAATCGTGATGAGTGCCGCCGCCGCTTTCCTGGTTCCTGTGGAGGGGCCCCGTCCCGCCAACGGCGTGTCTCTGCCGCTCTCCTCCTACACGCCGCAGCATTTCAAGCTTCAAGTCGATGGTGCGGTCGCGACCGTGACGCTCAACCGGCCCGAGAAGAAGAACCCGCTCACCTTCGAGAGCTACCGCGAGCTCACGGACTTCTTCTGGGCCTGCCAGAAGGACACCACCGTGAAGGCCGTGGTGATCACAGGCGCGGGCGGCAATTTCTCCTCCGGCGGCGACGTGTTCGAGATCATCGGCCCGCTGGTCGACATGAACACCCGCGATCTGACGGCCTTCACCCGTATGACCGGCGAACTCGTGAAGGCCATGCGGGCCTGCCCGCAGCCGATCGTGGCCGCGGTCGAGGGAATCTGCGCGGGTGCTGGCGCCATCGTCGCCATGGCCTCGGATCTTCGCCTTGCGGCACCCCGCGCCAAGGTGGCGTTCCTGTTCAACAAGGTGGGGCTGGCGGGCTGCGATATGGGCGCCTGCGCGATCCTGCCCCGCATCATCGGCCAGGGCCGGGCCTCCGAACTCCTCTACACCGGCCGCTTCATGAGCGCCGAAGAGGGCGAGCGTTGGGGATTCTTCACCCGCATCGTCGAAGGCGACGTCCTCACGGACGCTCAGCGTCTCGCAGCCGAGATCGCCGCCGGACCGGCCTTCGCTAACACAATGACGAAGCGCATGCTCGCCATGGAATGGGCAATGTCCGTCGAGGAGGCCATCGAGGCGGAAGCTGTCGCCCAGGCGCTCTGCATGACCACGGAAGACTTCGCGCGGGCGTATCGCGCCTTCGCCGCGAAGGAGAAACCGGTTTTCCAGGGAGATTAGGGTGCCCGATCAGACCTTTCTCCACTGGCCCTTCTTCGACGAGCACCACCGACGCTTCGCGACCGAACTGCGCGAATGGGCGGCGCACGAGGTTCACGGGCTCGTGGACCACGCGGATGTGGACGGCACCTGTCGGCGCCTCGTGCGGGCTTTGGGCCAGGCAGGCTGGCTGCGCGCGGCGATTCCGGCGGCCTACGGTGGGCTCTTCCCCACCTTCGACGTACGGTCCCTTTGCCTCGCTCGCGAAACGCTGGCCTATGAGGACGGCCTTGCCGATTTCGCCTTCGCTATGCAGGGGCTCGGCACCGGTTCGATTACGCTCGCCGGCTCCGACGAGCTCAAAAGTCGCTATCTCCCCCGCGTCGCCCGTGGCGACACGATCGCTGCCTTCGCGCTCTCGGAGCCCGAGGCCGGGTCCGACGTCGCCGCCATGACCACAACGGCGACGCCCGACGGACCGGGCCATGTGCGCCTCGATGGCGCCAAGACCTGGATCTCCAACGGCGGCATCGCGGATCATTACGTCGTGTTCGTCCGCACGGGCGAGGCGCCTGGCGCAAGGGGGCTTTCGGCCTTCATGGTCGATGCCGACACGCCGGGCCTGACGATCGCGGAGCGCATCGACGTGATCGCCCCGCACCCTCTGGCGACGCTCCGATTCGAGGGCTGCCGCGTGCCGCTCTCACAGCGGGTCGGCGGGCCGGGCGAGGGCTTCAAGGTCGCCATGGCGACGCTGGACGTGTTCCGCTCCACGGTCGGCGCCGCGGCTCTCGGCTTCGCGCGTCGCGCGTTGGACGAGGCGCTGCACCGGGCGTCCAGCCGCCAGCTCTTCGGCGCGCCCTTGGGCGATCTCCAGATGACGCAAGGTGCGCTGGCTGAAATGGCCACGGACGTCGATACTTCCGCGCTCCTCGTCTACCGCGCGGCCTGGACCAAGGATGGCGGGGCGCCGCGCGTCACCCGCGAGGCCGCGATGGCGAAGATGCACGCAACCGAGACCGCGCAGAGCGTCATCGACAAGGCGATACAGATTTTCGGCGGGCTCGGCGTCACCAAGGGCGTGAAGGTCGAGGAGCTCTACCGCGAGATCCGGGCGCTGCGCATCTACGAGGGCGCCACGGAAGTGCAGAAGATCGTGATCGCCCGCGAGCTGTTGAAGAACATGGAAGCCCAGCGGCTCCCGCGGGCGGCGGAATAGGCAGGAGGGATAGATGGCGGATACAGCGCATCTCGACACCTTCGCGAGGGACAATCTGCCGCCGCAGGCGGACTGGCCTCAGTTCGTCTTCACCCGGCCGGAGCTGCAATACCCCGAGCGGCTCAATTGCTGCACGGCCTTCCTCGACCGCTGGGTCGCGGAGGGGAGGGGCGATGCGCCCTGCCTCTTCGGCCAGACGGAAACGCTCACCTATGCGCAGCTGCAAGAGCGCGTGAACCGCATCGCCAACGTGCTCGTGGGCCGCCTCGGCCTTGTGCCCGGCACGCGGGTGCTCCTGCGCTCGCCCAACAATCCCATGATGGTGGCGGCCTTCTTCGCGGTGCTTAAAGCCGGCGGCATTGCCGTGGCGACCATGCCGCTGCTGCGGGCACGCGAGATCGCCTATCCGCTGAAGAAGGCGCAGATCGCGATCGCGCTGTGCGATCATCGCCTGGCCGACGAGATGGAGCGCGCGCGTGGCTTGAGCCCCGACCTCCAGCATGTGGTGTATTGGGGCGGTGGCGGAGCGGAGTCGCTCGAGGCCCTCATGGCCGAGGCCTCGCCGGCTTTTACAGCGGTCGAAACGGCAGCGGACGATGTGTGCCTCATCGGCTTCACCTCGGGCACCACGGGCGAGCCCAAGGGCACCATGCATTTCCATCGCGACATGCTCGCGATCTGCGACACCTACGGCGCTCATGTGCTGCAGGCGGAGCCGACTGATCGGTTCATCGGCTCGCCGCCCCTCGCCTTCACCTTCGGCCTTGGCGGCATCGTCCTCTTCCCCATGCGCGTCGGCGCTTCGACGATCCTCCTGGAACGGGCCGGGCCCGACGATCTGCTCGCGGCCTTCGGCCAATACGGCGCCACCGTGTGCTTCACGGCGCCGACCGCCTATCGTGCCATGCTGGCCAAGCTGAAGGGCCACGACGTGTCGTCCTTGCGCAAATGCGTCTCGGCCGGCGAGGCGCTGCCGAAGGCGACGTGGGACGCCTGGTACGCGGCGACGGGCATCAAGCTCATGGACGGCATCGGCGCCACCGAGATGCTGCACATCTTCATCGGTTCGCCGGAGGCCGAGATCCGCCCCGGTTCGACGGGCCGTCCCGTGCCCGGCTACGAGGCCAAGATCATCGACGAAGACGGGCGCGAGGTGCCCCCGGGCACGCTCGGGCGCCTCGCGGTGCGCGGCCCTACGGGCTGCCGCTATCTCGCGGACGAGCGGCAGAGGAAGTATGTGCAGTACGGCTGGAACGTGACCGGCGACACCTACCTCATGGATGCGGATGGCTACTTCTGGTACCAGGCGCGTTCCGACGACATGATCGTTTCGGCCGGCTACAACATTGCCGGCCCCGAGGTGGAGGCAGCGCTTCTCACCCATCCGGCCGTGGCCGAATGCGGTGTCGTCGGTGCTCCGGACGAGGATCGCGGCATGGTCGTGAAGGCCTATGTGGTGCTCCACCCCGGCAACACCGCGGGGCCTGAGCTCACCAAGACGCTGCAGGATTACGTGAAGGCGGAGATCGCCCCTTACAAATACCCGCGCGTTATCGAGTACGTGGACGCGCTGCCGCGCACGCAGACCGGCAAGCTCCAGCGCTTCGAGCTGCGCCGCATGGCAGCGGCCGAGCCCGTGACGGTGGCGGCATGACCAGCGCAGTCTCCTCGCTGGCGTCTTCTGACGCGGACAACCGTCCGATTGTGTTGCAGCCGAGCGGTTGGCCGATGCCGAAGGGCTACGCCAACGGCATGATGGCCGAGGGCCGCATCGTCGTCACGGGCGGCGTCGTCGGATGGGACGAGCACAGCGTCTTTCCGGACGGGTTCGTCGCGCAGGCGCGCCAGACGCTGGAGAACATCCGCGCCATCCTTGCCGAGGGCGGGGCGGGGCCGCAGCATCTCGTACGGCTCACCTGGTACGTGGTCGATATCGAGGAGTACCTCGCGCATCTGAAGGACCTCGGGCGCGCCTACCGCGAGGTGCTGGGCGCGAACTATCCCGCCATGGCCCTCGTTCAGGTGGTGAGATTGGTCGAACGCGCGGCGCGGCTCGAGATCGAGGCCACGGCAGTGGTTCCCGCGCGCTGAGTCTTTCTGTTTCCGAGCATGCCGCAGGGCTAAAGCAACGAAACCTGAGTTCCCACGCGCTGAGGGTTCGCGCTATGCAGGGCGTCTGAGATCGCGAGGAGCCGCATGAGCTACGACGACAGCAACGTGTTCGCCAAGATCCTGCGCGGCGAACTGCCGGCCCACAAGGTTTACGAGACCGATCGGGTGCTGGCCTTCATGGACATCATGCCCCGCGCGGATGGCCATGTGCTCGTGATTCCGAAAGCCGCTAAGGCGCGCAACATCCTCGACATCGCGCCGGACGACCTCGCCCATCTCATCCAGGCCGTGCAGGTAGTCGCAAGGGCCTCGATGAAGGCCTTCGATGCCGACGGCATCACGGTCCAGCAGTTCAACGAGAGCGCGGGCGGGCAGGTGGTGTTCCACATCCACTTCCACGTGATCCCGCGCCACGACGGCGCGTCCATGCGCCCGCATACGGGGGCCATGGAGAAGCCGGAGGTGCTGGCCGCGCATGCGGAGAAGCTGAGGGCGGCGCTGGCGGGTGCCTGATCGGCCTCACATCCAGTCGAGCGAGCGCCCCACCGCCTTGCCCCATTCCGCATAAAGCTGCGTGCGTTCGGAGGCTTCCATGGCCGGGTGCCAGCGCTTGTCGGCCGCCCAGTTGCGAACGAGTTCGTCGGGGCCGCTCCAGAAGCCGGTGGCGAGACCGGCCGCATAGGCCGCGCCGAGGGCCGTCGTTTCGATGACGCGGGGGCGTACTACCGGCACGTCGAGGATGTCGGCCTGGAACTGCATGAGCAACTCGTTGACCACCATGCCGCCGTCGGTCCGCAACTCCTTCACGGCAATGCCGGTATCCTGGGTCATAGCGTCCAGCACTTCGCGGGTCTGGAACGCGGTGGATTCCAGCGCCGCGCGGGCGATGTGGCCCTTGTTGGCATAGCGCGTCAGGCCGCCGATGAGCCCGCGTGCGCCCGCATTCCAGTGCGGCGCATAGAGACCCGAGAAGGCCGGCACAATGGTGACGCCGCCGTTGTCGGGCACCGAGCGGGCGAGGACCTCGATGTCGGGGCTCGCCTGGATGATCCCGAGATTGTCGCGCAGCCATTGCACGAGGGCGCCTGCGATCGCGATGGAGCCTTCCAGCGCGTAGACGGTCTTCCCCGTCCCGAAGCGGTAGCCCACCGTGGTGAGGAGACCCTTGGTGGAGGGGTAGGGAGTCTCGCCGGTGTTCATGAGCATGAAGCAGCCGGTCCCGTAGGTGTTCTTGGCCTCGCCCGGCTGGAAGCAGGCCTGGCCCACGAGAGCGGCCTGCTGGTCGCCGAGAATTCCGGCGATGGGCACGCCCGCGAGCACGCCGCCGGCCTCGCCGTAGACCTCGCTGGAGGACACGATCTTGGGCAAGCAGGCGCGGGGGATGTCGAAAAGCTTCAGGATCTCGTCGTCCCATTGCAGGGTCGCGAGGTCCATGAGCTGCGTGCGGCTGGCATTGGTCACATCGGTGATGTGCCGTCCGCCGCTCACGCCGCCGGTGAGGTTCCAGATCACCCAGGAGTCGATGGTGCCGAAGAGCGCGTCGCCGGCTTCCGCATTGGCACGAGCGCCAGGGGCATTGTCGAGGAGCCACTTGAGCTTCAGACCCGAGAAGTAGCTCGCCAACGGCAGGCCGGTTTTCGCCCTCAGGCGGTCGCGCCCGCCGTCGCGGGCGAAAGCTTCGACTAGGGGATCGACGCGGGTGTCCTGCCAGACGAGCGCATTGTAGAGCGGCTCGCCCGTGCGCTTGTCCCACAGCAGCGTGGTCTCGCGCTGGTTGGTGATGCCCACGGCCGCGAGGTCGCGTGCCGAGAGCCCGCCCTTCTGCAGGGCTTCCGCGATCACACTCTCGGTGTTGCGCCAGATCTCGAGCGGATTGTGCTCCACCTGGCCGGCCTTGGGGTAGATCTGCTCATGCTCCTTCTGCCCCGTCGAGACGATGGAGCCCGTCCGGTCGAAGACGATGAAGCGCGTGCTGGTCGTGCCTTGGTCGATGGCGCCGACGTAAGCGGCCATGGCGATCCCCCCGGTTGTGCGTGCTTATTGAGCCGCGATGGCGGCCGTTCTCTTTTCGGCCAGATAGGCCTCGATCCGCTGAGCGGTTTCCACCGGCACATGGAGCCCGAGCTTGGAGCGGCGCCAGAGGATGTCGTCCGCCGAATGGGCCCATTCGCGACGCACGAGGTAATCGACCTCGGCCGCCGTGAGCCCCGCCCCGAAATCCTCGCCGAGATCAGCCCAAGACTGCGCTGCTCCCAAGAGCTCCTCGATGCGCGTGCCATAGGCGCGGCCCATGCGGAGAGCATGCTCCGGGGCCAAGAAGGGCTTGCGGCGCAGAAGGTCGGCGAGGAAGCGATCGAAATCCGCATCCGGCATGTCGCCGCCCGGGAGCTTCGCGTTCTCGGTCCAGGTTGGCTTCATGGCCGGGAAGAAGGGTTTGAGCTCGTCCAGAGCCTGCTCGGCAAGCTTGCGGAAGGTTGTGATCTTGCCACCGAAGATCGACAGCACCGGCGCCTGGCCTTGTGGGGCGTTGAGATCGAACACGTAATCGCGCGTCACCGCCGAGGCGCTGCTGGAGCCGTCGTCGAAGAGCGGGCGCACGCCGGAATAGGTCCACACCACGTCCGAGGGCTCGATCTCGCGTTTGAACACGTGGTTGATGGCATCGCACAGATAGCGCACCTCCTCGTCGCTGATCACCGCCTTGCCGGGGCCGGAATCAACGGGAACGTCGGTGGTGCCGACGAGGGTGAAGCGGCCCTGATAGGGGATCGCGAAGATGATGCGCTTGTCGCGGTTCTGCAGAATGAAGGAGTGGTCGCCCTCGAAGAGCTGCGGCACCACGATGTGGCTGCCCTTCACGAGGCGCACATTGTTCTTAGTGTTGAGACCGAGCTTGGCGTTGAGTACGTCGGCCACCCAGGGCCCGGCGGCATTGACGAGGGCGCGGGCGCGCACAGCTTGGGTTTCGCCCGTCTCCACATCCTCCAGCACCGCGTGCCAGGTGTCACCCTCCCGGCGGGCGGACGCGACGCGCGTACGCACGCGGATCTCGGCGCCGCGTTCGGCCGCATCGAGGGCGTTCAACGAGACGAGGCGGCTGTCTTCGACCCAGCAATCGGAATAGACGAAGGCGGTGTCGAAGCCAGGCTTCAAGGCCCTGCCGGCCACGTGGCGCTTCAGGTTGATGGTCTCGGTACCGGGCAGCTTCTTGCGTGGCGCCAGATTGTCGTAAAGGAACAGGCCAATCCGAACGAACCAGGCCGGACGGATGCCCTTTTCGTGGGGAAGGATGAAGCGCAGCGGCCAGATGATGTGCGGGGCGGATTCGAGCAGCCGCTCGCGCTCGAACAGGGCTTCGCGGACGAGCCGGAACTCGTAATATTCGAGATAGCGCAGGCCGCCATGGATCAGCTTCGTCGAGGACGAGGAGGTGTAGCCCGCCAGATCGCCCTGCTCGGCCAGGACCACCTTGAGCCCGCGTCCGGTCGCGTCCCGGGCGATGCCCGCGCCGTTGATGCCGCCGCCGATGATCAGGAGATCGTACAGGTCTGCCACGCCTCTGGTGTCCTCTCGAACCGCGCCCATTGTACCGAGCCGGCTTGGTGAAATGAGTTCCCCGGCGCCTCAAAGCAAGCTCTTTCCACGGGATCTTAACGTCGCTCCCGCGCCATCGCGAGGGTCAGGCCGGCTCCCGATGGCGCTCCCGCGCTGCCGCGAGGGTCACGAGGTAGGCCGCGAGCGACCCTAGGGCCATGACGAGGCAGGCGAGGACGACGGCGTCGTAGCTGCCCCACCAAGCCCAGAGCGCCCCGAAGATGAAGGGGCCGGAGGCGCGGGCGAGGTTGGCTGGGGCGGCGATCATGCCGAGGATCGTGCCGTAATCCCCCCGGCCGAAGAGCTCGACGGGAAGCAGCGCCCGCAGGATCGTCATCAGCCCGTTCGAGGCGCCGTAGAGCACGGCGAAGATGACGATGGTCCAGGAGCCCGGCGGCACGAAGGGGAGGAGCGCCTGCGCGGTCACGCCGAGCGCGAGGGTAATGAGCCCGATGGTGCGGATGCCGAGGGCCCGCTCGGCCCAGCCGACGGCAAAGCGCGCCGAGGTCTGCGCAGGCCCGATCACCGCATAGGCGGCCACGGCCGCGTCGAGGCTGAAGCCCCGTTCGGAGAGGAGCGGCAGCAGGTGGATCGGCATACCCGTGGACAGGATGCCCTGGATCACCACCGTGGCCACGAAGCCCCAGAAGGCCGCCTGGCGCAGGACGCGACGGGCGTTGGAGGGCGGTGGGATCGTGCGCTCGGCGCGCGTTCGCGGCGCTTGGGGCGGGATGACGACGAGGTGAATGACGGCGCAGACCAGGAGGTTGAAGGCAGCTAGCACCAGCAGGGCCGGGCGCCAGCCGAACCGCTCCACCAGCACATGGGTAAGAGGGATGAAGGCGGTGCTGGCGAGGCCTCCGAGCAGGGTCATGACCGTGATGCCGCGCCGCGCGAGGGGCCCGAGCTGGCGCTGCAGCACCGCGAAACCCGGCTCGTAGAGCACTGCGCTCATGGTGGCGCCAAGCAGCACCCAAAGGGCGAGGAAGAGGGCGTAGCTCTCGACCCTGGACCAGAGCGCCAGGAGCGCTGCCGCAAGGATCGATCCGCCGGCCATGACGGACCGCCCATAGCCGAGGTCGATGAGGCGCCCGACCGGGACGGCGGCGACAGCCGAGGCCACCAGGCCGACCGAGAAGGCCGCGGAGGCCTGCGGTCTCGACCAGCCGAGATCGCGCATCATCGGCTCCATGAGCACGGCGTAGCCGTAGAAGACCGTGCCCCAGGAGATGAGCTGCGCCGTCGAGAGCAGCAGCACGAAACGCCATGGCATGCGGGTGGAAGCGAGCGGGGCGGTCACGGAAAATCTTGAGCCGGATGGAGCCGCACCCTGTCAGGCGAAAGCCGGCAAAGCAACGGCGCGGGTTTGACTTCCCGGTCGAACACCCCCATATGAGCCCTAGAGCGTCAGCGCCCCTTGGGCTGCTTGAGCGAGGCTGCGTGATCGAGATCCGCCCTGCGGACCCAGGCCTCTTTCTTCATACGCTTCACATCCCCAAACTGCCCCATCACGCGGGTTGTTGAACGAGCCCCGGCGCCCACAAGAGCGACCGTTCGGCTCCCCGCATTCTTGTCTTCCCGAAAGCAGACCCATCGTGTCTCAATTCAATCAATTCGGCTTGGCCGAGCCGATCCTGAAGGCGCTCGCGGCCGAGGGTTACACCCAGCCGACGCCGATCCAGAGCCAGGCTATCCCCTTCGTTCTCGAGGGGCGGGATCTGTGCGGCATCGCCCAGACCGGCACCGGCAAGACGGCCGCCTTCGCGCTGCCGATCCTCCACCGCCTCGCTCAGAACGCCAAAGCGCCTCAGCGCAAGGGCTGCCGCGTCCTCGTGCTCAGCCCCACCCGCGAGCTCGCGAGCCAAATCGCCGACTCGTTCCGCACCTATGGGCGTCACCTGAAGCTCAGGACCGCGGTGGTGTTCGGCGGCGTGGCCATCGGCAAGCAGGAGCGTGAGCTCAGCTTCGGCGTCGACGTGCTCGTGGCGACCCCCGGCCGGCTCCTCGACCTCGTGGATCGCAAGTCGCTCAGCCTGCGCGACGTCGAGATCCTGGTGCTCGACGAGGCCGACCAGATGCTCGATCTCGGCTTCATCCACTCGCTGAAGCGGATCGTCACGATGCTTCCGAAGCAGCGTCAGACCCTGTTCTTCTCGGCCACGATGCCGAGGACGATCGCGGACCTCGCCGACACCTTCCTGCGCGATCCCGCCAAGGTTGCGGTCACCCCCGTCGCCACGACGGCGGAGCGCGTGGACCAAAGCGTGATGTTCGTGCAGACGAGCCGCAAGCCCGCGCTGCTGGCAACGCTCCTGCGCGATCCCGCCATCGACCGGGTGCTCGTGTTCACGCGCACCAAGCACGGCGCCGACAAGGTTGTGCGTTCCCTCGACAAGGACGGCATCACGGCCGCCGCGATCCACGGCAACAAGAGCCAGCCCCAGCGCGAGCGGGCCCTTGCAGCCTTCCGTGACGGTTCCTGCCGGGTGCTCGTCGCCACCGACATCGCCGCTCGCGGCATCGACGTGGAAGGCGTGTCGCACGTGGTGAACTACGACCTGCCGAACGTGCCGGAATCCTACGTTCACCGCATCGGCCGCACGGCGCGCGCCGGCGCGACCGGCGTGGCCGTGGCGTTCTGCAACGATGAGGAGCGGGCCTATCTCCGCGACATCGAGAAGCTCACGCGGTTGAAGGTGCCGGTGGCGCCGGTGCCGGCGGGCTTCGATCCGGGTGCGCCCGGCACCGACGCGCCGGAACCCGCTCGCGGCCGCCAGCCGGCTCCGCATTCTCGCGGACCGAAGAAGCACGGCGCTCCGCGCTCGAACGATGCGCAGGCCGACCGCGGTCCCCGGCGTCGCCGCGGCGGTGGCGGCGGAGGCAAGCCCGGCAATGCGTCTCCGGCTGCAGCGTCCCACAAGCCGCGCTCGGGCAACCCGGCTCCGCGCCGCGCCGAGGGATCGGGCGACGGCCATCAGGTGGGTTGGCTCGACAGAGGTTTGCGTCGCCGCTGAGGTGGTGCGATTAGAAAGGAAAAGGCGCCCCACGGGGCGCCTTTTTTGTTGGCCTGCGTCTGTCCGGGACAGGCGTCAATGATACGGATCCGCCGCGTCGCGCAGGCCATCGCCCATGAAGTTGAACGCGAGCACCACGAGCACCACCGGGATGATCGGGAAGAGCAGCCAGGGGTGGAGCTGAAGCGCCGCCAGGTTCTGGGCTTCGTTGAGGAGCACGCCCCAGCTCGTCACCGGCGGGCGCAAGCCTAGGCCCAGGAATGACAACGCCGTCTCGCCGAGGATCATCGACGGGATCGAGAGCGTTGCCGAGGCGATCAGGTGGCTCATGAAGTTCGGGATGAGATGGCGCGCGATGATGCGGCGCTTGGAGGCGCCCATCAGCTCCGCGGCGCGCACGAAATCCTCCTCCCTGAGCGCCAGCAGCTTCGAGCGTACGGCGCGGGCCAGACCCGGCCAGTCGAGTAGGCCGAGGATAATCGTGATGCCGAAGAAGATGAGGATCGGGCTCCAGTTTGCGGGCAGGGCCGCGGAGAGGGCGAGCCACAGCGGCAACTCGGGCAGCGAGCGCATGATTTCGATGATGCGCTGGATCACGTAATCGACCCAGCCCCCCATGTAGCCCGCCAGCCCGCCGAAGAAGAGGCCCAGCGCGAACGAGACCGCGATGCCGACAAGGCCGATGGTGAGCGAGATGCGCGCCCCGTAGATGATGCGCGAGAAGAGATCGCGCCCGAGCCGGTCCGTCCCGAGCAGGAACATGGTGCCGTTCTCAGGCGGGCAAACGAGGTGGAAGTCGGACGTCCACAATCCCCAGAAGTCGTACGCATCGCCGCGGCAGAGGAAGCGGATCGGCTGCGGATTCGTACGGTCGACCCGGTACTCGCGCTGGAAGGTCTCCAGGTTGAAGGTGAATTCGTAGGGGTAGACGAAGGGCCGCTGCAGGCTTCCCTCGTGGAAGAGATGGAGGCCCTGCGGCGGTGCATAGAGGAAATCGCCGTTGCGCTTCGTCTGATTGTAGGGGGCGATCACCTCCACGAAGGGGATGATGGCGTAGAAGAACAGGAGCAGGAAGGCGGAGGCCACGGCCACCTTGTGGCGGCGGAACTTCCACCACATGAGCTTCCAGGACGAGGCGCGATAGAAGCTCTCGCTCTCCGCGCCCACGGGCTCCGTTGCCCCGGGATCGAAGGGCGCCGGGTTGACGTAATGCCCGCCGCGGCGAGGGAGCACCTCGACGTTCATCGCAGAACTCCCTTGAGGGCCGATGCAGCCGTTCCGTTCATCGCGCGCTGCGCCCTGTGCGGATGTGCGGGGAAGGCCAACGCAGCCGTTCTGGTCATCGCGCGCTGCCCCCCATGCGGATCCGCGGGTCGAGCCAGGCGAGCATGAGATCGGAGACCAGCATGCCGACGACGGTGAGCAGCGCCACGAACATCAAGATGAAACCGGCCAGGAACTGATCCTGGCTTTTCAACGCTGCCAGAAGGATCGGTCCGACGGTGGGCAGGCTCAAGACGAGCGAGACCAGCACGGAGCCCGAGACCAGGTTCGGCAGCAGGTTGCCGATGTCCGAAATGAAGGGATTGAGCGACATCCGGAACGGGTACTTGAGCAGAGCGCGCTGCGGCGGCAGGCCCTTCGCCTTGGCGGTCACGAAGTACTGCTTGCCGAGTTCGTCCAGCAGGTTCGCGCGCATGCGGCGGATCATGGCGGCGGTGCCGGACAGGCCGATCACGAGGGTCGGCACCACGAGGTGCGAGAGGAGCGACTGGATCTTGGGCCAGGTCCAGGGCTGGCCGGAATATTGCGGGTCGTACAGGCCGCCGATGGAGACCCCAAACCAGCGGTTCACGTAATAGAGCAGTACCAGCGCGAGCAGGAAGCTCGGCGTCGCAAGCCCCAGATATCCGATGAGGGTCGCGGTGTAGTCGCCGATGGAATATTGCCGGGTCGCGGAATAGATCGCGATCGGGATCGCGACGAGGTGGATGAAGATCACCACCGCGAAGTTCACGAGCATGGTGAGCCAGAGCGCATCGCCCACCACCTCCTTCACGGGCTTGTCGAATTCGAACGACCAGCCCCAATCGCCTTGCAGGAGCCCCGAGAACCCGCTCGGGCCCGGCATCACGCCGAGCCACACGAGGTATTGCTCCCAGGCCGGCCGGTCGAGGCCGTATTGCTTGATCAGGAACTCGGCCTTCGCTGCCGAGGCCGCCTCGCCCTGCGCGCGCAACTCCGCGATCTGGTTCGTGAGAAAGTCGCCGGGCGGTAGCTTGATGATGAAGAAGACGAGCGCCGAAATGATCAGCAGCGTCACCGCCATGGTGCCGAAGCGGCGGAGCAGGAAGACGATCATTGCAGGCGGGCCTCGCGGCTCATGGCGCGATCCCAGAAGATCTCGTCGACCCGGTAGATCCCGATCATCGCCGTGGGCTCCCAAGAATAGAGTGCCTTCGGGGGCAGGTTCTTCAAGCCGTTCTTGGTCACGACCGGCTGCAGGGCGCCGGCCACCGTGCCGATGATCCACTGGTTCTCGGCATGGTTGGCGAGGATGTCGCGCCAAACTCGCGCTTGGGCCTCCTTGTCGCCCGTGCTCATCCAGGAATCGTAGAGGTCGAGGAGGCGCTGGGCTTCGGGCACGTCAACCTTCTCGCCGTTCTTGCCCTTGGTTTCCACGAACTGCCCCCATTTCGGCCAGACGTAAACGTCCTGACGCATGGGGACGAGCTCGGTCGGGGGCATCATGGCGGTCGGCACCGCATTGTCGAGGCCTTGCGCCGCGACCATCACGGTCAGCCCCGCATAGGAGCGGTTGCGCAGCACTGCGCGGTCCTGCGGCTTGACGAAGAGCTTCACGCCGATCTCGCGCCAGAACTCGCCGATGAGCGTCAGCCCATCGACCACGAGACTGCTCTCGCCGTCGGTTTCCACGATGATCTCGAGCTCGCGCCCGTCGGGCAGCAGCCGGACGCCGGCGCCGTTTCGCTTCGTAAGCCCGATCTCGTCGAGGAGCTGAGACGCGCGCTGGGGATCGTAAGTGGCGTTCTTGGTGCGCAGTTCGGGGGCAAAGAGCGGGCTTTCCGCCATCACCGTGTTGTTGCCCTCGGTGCCGAGGCCGAACAGCAGCGCTTTGTTGAGGGTCTTGCGATCGATGCCGAGCGACAGGGCTTTGCGGAACCGCACATCGCGGTTGAGCTCCCGCCACACCGGATCGGTGGCGTTGAGGTTCGGGTAGAGCGCGAGTTCCGAGCCGCGGGCGTTCTGCCACAGGAGCGTCTTGTAGCCCTTCGCGCGCTCGCCCTCCTTCAGGATCGGCACGTCGGCCATAGTGAGGCCGCGGAACAGGAGATCCACCTCGCCCGCATTGGCCTTCGCGGCCAGCAGCCCCGAGGCCGCGACGTCCATGACGATGCGGTCCACGTAGGGCAGCTGCTGCCCCGCCGTATCGACCCGGTGGTAATAGGGGTTGCGCTCGAACACGAAGCGGTTCGCCGGCGAGGCATTCATCACCCGCCAGGCCTGGAGCGTCGGCAGATCCGGATTGGACTGCTCGTTCATGTCGTCGAGGCGGTTGTGCAGCGCGGCCCAGGATTTGAGCTTCTGCTTCTTGGCCTCTTCGTCCAGCGCGGCCTTGTCGGCATACTTGGCGTGGAAGCGCTTCAGGTAATGGGACGGGCGGTAGATGTAGGGGTCGCGCGCGGCGGCGAGCTGGGGCAGGAAGCGGGGGTTCGGCGCGGGCCAGGTGTAGCGCACCGTGCGCTCGTCGATCACCTCGAATTTCGGCGGCTTGCCGTCCACCAGCATGAATTCGGGGACCCCCGCCGGGCTCAGATCCTTGTTGTTGGCGACGTCCTCCCAAAAGTAGCGGAAGGCTTCGGTCGTGAAGGGCTGCCCGTCCGACCAGCGGTGGCCGGCGCGGAGCGTAAACGTGAAGACGCGCCCCGCTTCGTCCTCGACCCGTTCCAGGATGTCGGGATGCAGCATGAGCTTCTGGTCGTAGCCGACGAGGCGGGTGTAGGCGAAGGTCGAGATGAAGCGGATGTCGCGGGCGCGGGGCACCAGCGTCACGATCTGCCCGCCGTATTGCCCGACCTGCCCGCCGTCTGCAGCGGGGTCCACCATAAGAGGTGTTTGCGGCAGCCGCTGCGCGACCGGCGGCAGGGTTCCCTTGCCGACGGCCTCTGCCAGCATCGGCGGCTCGACCATCGTTTGTGCGACGGCGGGTGCGGCCGCGGCGGGAGGTGCCGCTGGCGTTTGCGCGAAGGCCGGCGCGGCGAGAAGCCAGAGCGCGGCGACGAGGAGCAGGCGCATCAGGCAGCCTCCTTGTTCTGCTTGTCGTAAAGCCGGACACGATGACCCGGCTCGATTTCCACCATCGTGCCCCGCTCGCCGGCCGCGAGCCGGAAAGGTTCGGGCCAAAGAGCGGGATCGGAGAAGCGGTCGGTCTTGAGCTTGTGGAAATCGAGTGGGCGATCGAGGTCCGGATCCGGCACCGCGGCCAAGAGAGCCTGCGTATAGGGGTGGGCCGGATTGCGGAAGAGGGTGGCTTTGGGCGCTTCCTCGACGATGTAGCCGCGGCACATCACGGCAATGGTGTCGGCGATGTAATCCACGACCGCGAGGTTGTGGGAGACGAAGAGGTAGGACAGCCCCAACGCGCTCTGGAGATCCTTCAGAAGGTTGAGCACCTGCGCCTGCACCGACACGTCGAGGGCGGAGACGGGCTCGTCGCAGAGCAGCACGCGGGGCTCGAGCGCGAGGGCACGGGCGATGCCGAGGCGCTGGCGTTGGCCGCCCGAGAACGAATGCGGGTAGCGCCGTAAGGAACGCTGATCGAGGCCCACCATGTCGAGGAGCTGCTTCGCGCGTACATAACGCTCGTCGGGCGTGCCGATGTTGTGGATGCGCAGGGGCTCGGTGAGGATCTCGTACACGGTCATGCGCGGGTTCAGGGACGAGAACGGGTCCTGGAACACGAACTGCACCGAGCGGCGATAGGCGATGAGGTCGGCGCCTTCCAGCGCCAGCACGTCCCGTGCGCCAGTACCGTCGTCGAAGAGCACGCGTCCGCTGTCCGGGGCCATGGCGCGCATGATCATCTTCGAAACCGTGGTCTTGCCGCAGCCCGATTCACCCACGAGCCCGAGCGTCGTCCCCGCCGGCAGGGCGAGGTCGACCCCGTTCACGGCATTGATCGTCCGCGTCTTGCCCGAGAACCAGCCGGAGCGGAGCGTATAGGTCTTGCACAGCCCCTCCGCCTTCAGGATCGGGCCCCGAGGCTGTGGCCGGTCCGGCGCATGCGCCTGGGCGAGAGCCTGGCTCTTCACCTCGCGGATGGGGGTGAGGCGTTCGCCGGGCTCCATGGCAAACCGCGGCACCGCGCGCATGAGAGCCTTCAGATAGGGATGCTGGGCCTGGCGGAAGATCTCCTCCTTCGGACCCGATTCCATGACACGGCCGCGATACATCACGACCACGTCGTCGGCGACGTTTGCGACGACGCCGAGGTCGTGGGTGATGAGCAGAACCGACATGCCCGTATCGGCCTGGATCTCGTTGATGAGGTCGAGAATCTGGGCCTGCGTCGTCACGTCGAGGGCGGTGGTGGGCTCGTCCGCGATCAGAAGCGCCGGTCTCGTGATGAGCGCCATGGCGATCATGGCGCGCTGGCGCAGGCCGCCCGAGAGCTCGAACGGATAGGTCACATAGGCGCGCTTCGGATCGGGGAAGCCGACCTTGGCGAAAACCTCGATGGCGCGCTCCTTCGCCTCGTTCTTCGAGGCTTTCGCATGGAGCAAGAGCGCTTCGCCGACCTGATCGCCGACCGTGTGCAGCGGCGACAGGGAGGTCATCGGCTCCTGGAAGATCATCGCAATGCGCCCGCCGCGCAGATCGTGCATGGCGTCGCTCTCGGCCTTGAGGGCTGCGATGTCGATGGGAGGCTGACGGTCGGCGGGATCGTTGAACAGGATCGAGCCGCCGGAGATGCGTGCGACTTTGGGCAGGATCTGCAGGATGGCTTGCGCGGTGACCGACTTGCCGGAGCCGGACTCGCCCACAAGCGCGACCGTTTTTCCGCTGGGAATGTCGAACGACAAGCCGTCTACGGCCCGGAAGTCTCCGGTTTCCGTATGAAAGTCGACCGCCAAGTTCCGGATCGACAAAAGCGGCGCGTCCATCCAACCCCTCCGGGTCACTCCAACCGCGTGACGATAACAACCATAGAGGCCCTAGGGTTCGATGGCGACTCGCGAAGCGGGATCGAAAAAGATTTGGCTGGCAAAGGGATAACGGACAAGCGTGGAGCGAGACAACCGCTCGACCAGGCTTTCGCACAGATGCCACACGGCTTCATCGTGCACGAGATGGTGCGTGAGAAGGCCGATGGGCTCGTCCGGATCGGCGCGACCGCCAAGCCGCGCTTCGATGGCGCGGGCGAGGAGTGCGATCATCTCGTGCAGCGGCCTGGCGCTGCGGGTGCCGTGCCAATCCATCGGATCGATGTGCGCGTTGGCCTGGACGAGGCCCGGTGCGGGCCGATGGTGTGCGCGGTCGTTGAAGGTCGAGAGGCCGCGATAGCCGAGCTTCGCGAGACAGGGGACGAGCTCCGGCGCGACGCGGTTCCAGGGCGGCACGAAGACCGGGAGGAAACGCGGTCCAAACCGCTCCCCACCCAAGGCAAGCGCGGTTTGCGCGTCGCGAACAGCCTCGGCCAGGGGACGGTGCGCGCCGAACTCCGCCTTCTTGCTGCCCTCGGGGGCATGGTTCGTATGACCAAGCCCATGCACGAGGACGGCGATGTGGGGAGCATCGCCGAGATGTTCGGCCAAGGATGGCTCGACCGTGGCTGGAATGGCCGCAATCGCGAGTGGGATGCGGTAGCGGCCCGCGAGGTCGAGGAGACGGTCGAGGGCCGAGGTCGGTGCGACTGCATCGTCGTCGCGCCACCAGAAGGAAACCGTCCGCCCGGTGTCCTCCGCGCGAGCAAGCGCGGCATCGAGCGGGGCCCAGGATGCGTGCGACGTCCGAACCGCAGGGCTCTTCAACGCCCCCTCGACGATCCTGACACTCTCAGCGGCGCCGTCGAGGTTCACGGCGGCGCGGGACGGCTGACAGACGAGGGCGTCCCGCACCGCATCCACGAGGCGCGCGGCCGAGAGGCCGGATTCCGGAACGATGCTCCCCAGGCCACGAGCCTGAAGCCGCTCCGCGCGCAGGCGCTGCTCCGTTTCATGGCCGCCCTCGAAAGGGACGAACACCGCAGAGACGCCGGTGCGGAGCACGTCGATTGCGGTGTTGTACCCGCATTGGCTCACAGACACGGCCGCCCTGCTCAAAAGCGCGCGAAAATCGCGTCGGGCGCGCTCGACACCGGCGTTGGCCGGCGCGGCGTGGCGCAGGTCGGCAAAATCGGATTCCGGAACGCCGTTCCCGATGAGAATGCGCCAGGGCTGATCCGGGAGGGCGCCAGCCGCGTCCAGGGAGGCGCGGTAGAGGGGCAGGCTCGCGGCGCTTGATCCGCCCGAGACCAGGATGCTGCGGCGCTCGCCCGCCTCCGGCACGAGGGCCCCGTCATCCACATAGCCGGTGTAGCGCAGCAGCCCTCGGACGGCTTCGTCGAGAGGCCATGATGCCTCCAGCGGTACGAGATCGGGATCGCCGTGAACGAGAACGAGATCATAGAGCGCCGCCAGGCGCTCATGCGCCTCGGCGATACGGGCGGGCTTCGTCGGCGCTACCAGAATGTCGCGCACCGAGCAGGCCACGAGTGGACGGGGTTCGAGGGCGCGGGCAGCTTCGAGCAGGGGCAGGAACTCGCCCGCCAGGCCGCGGCGGCCGAAGGGGAAGAGTTCGGTGACGAGAACATCCGGTCGGACGGCCTGCAGCGTGTCCAGCAGCAGAGCCCGGCGCTCCTCGAGGCGCTCCGGGCTCACGGGCGTTCCGGCCTCGTCGAGGAGCGTTTTGAAGTCGGTGCCGATCGTGCGGACGGGGGGCAACTGCACGAGGCGCACCCCGTCCAAGGGGATCAGCGGCGCGGGCAGGCCGCCGGACACGAGCGTCGTCCGATGGCCGGCTGCAGCAAAGGCGCGCGCCAGCGCCGCAGCGCGGGTGAGGTGACCGGCACCCAGAAGGTGGGTCACCACAATCATGACGCTCGGGCTCATGCGGCGGACCGTTCGAGAAGGGGGATAAGCCCGTCCCACAGGCGCGCGGCGGCACTCGGCAGGCCGCGCTCGTCGTGGGCGAAGCGGTGGGCCTCCCGGCCATAGGTGGCAAGGCGCAGCGGATCGGCGAGGAGGCCTCGAAGCGCATCGGCGAAAGCCGCCGCATCCCCGGGCGGCGTCAGCACGCCGGTGCGTCCGTCCTGCACCACGCTCGGAACACCCCCGAACGCGCCCGCCACCACGGGGCAGCCGCAGGCCTGCGCTTCGAGGAAGACCATGCCATAGGCCTCGTTCACGGCGGGCCACACCAGCAGATCGGCCGCCGTGTAATGCGCACCGAGCGCAGCCGCATCGGGCGCGGCCCCGTGAAAGGTCACCCGATCCGCGAAAGGCGCAAAAAGCCGCTCGATCTCGCCCCGGGCTTCGCCGTCGCCGACGACGTCGAGGCTCCAGGGGAGATCGGTCAAGGAACCGAGGGCGTCAGCCAGAAGGCTGTAGGAGGCGAGCTTGTCGCCCCGGCGCATCATGGCAACCGCGAGCAGGCGAGGGACGGGCCCGGGGATGCGGGAGGGCATCTCGGCGGGCCATTCCGCAATGTCGATGAAGGGGGGCAGGTCGAGGAGGCGCTGGTGTGGCGGGCGCTGGCGCTCTAGCGCCTCCCGGTCGGCGGGCGTCATGGCGAACAGGGTCTCGGCCCGGTCGAGGGCCGCTTCGGCCCCCTCATGCCCGAGGGCCCAGGGCCCCGAGGCCCGCTTTCCGGCCCGCGAGCCCTCCGCGACGGCGTAGGGAATGCCGAGCGCATCCGCCACCCGAGGGCCGATCCAGTCCGGAGCCTTGTAATAGACGTGATAGGTGAACCACAGGCGCGGGCGCGCATGCGCAGGTCTCGCGCGGTAAGCCAGGATGAGGCGTTCCGCTTCGGCTTCGGATTGCGCCCGCATTGCCGCCTGCACCGCACGATCGCCCGCCTTGTCGTGGGTGCGCAATTCGCTCGCGAGGTCGGGCGCGAAGCCCGCTGCGGCGAGCGCCTTGAGGAGAAGCCGCGCCATGGTTCGGTCGCCGGAGGGAGCCGGATGGTGCGGGCTCTTCAACGGGGCATAGAAGGCGAGCGGGACGCTCAAGGCCGGCTCCCGATCGCGGCGCGCAGGCGCTCCTCCAGAACGTCGATGCCGGCGTCCATGGCGAAGTCCCGCCGCAGGCGCTCGTAGGCCGCGGCGCCCAGGCGGCTGCGTTCCGCGGGCTCCCGGGCGAGGAGGTTCAGCGCATTGGACAACAACTCCCACTCTCCCGGCGGCACGAGGCGGCCCTCGACCCCGTCGCGCAGGAATTCGGGGATCCCGGCGAAGTCCGTCGCCACGATGGCGAGGCCCTGCGAAGCCGCCTCCATGATCACGTTCGGCAGCCCGTCGCGGTCGCCGGACGCCGCTTCTTTGGAGGGCAGCGCGAAGAGGTCGGCCTCGCGCAGGAGCGCAATCACGTCCGGTTGCGCCTTGGCGCCCAGGAACGCGCAACGTTCCCCAATCCCGGTCCGTGCGGCCTGCGCCTTGAGGACCTCGCGCAACTCGCCGCCGCCCACATGGGCGAAGCGCCAATGGAGATCGGGAGGCAGCGCCGCGAGCGCCTGGAGGAGGTCGTCGTAGCCCTTCTTGGCCACCGCCCGGCCGACGCTCACGATCCGCACCGGATCGGCCGGATCGCTGCCGTCGCGGGCGGGGCGGGTGTCGGGCGGCGGGGGAAAGCGGGAGAGGTCGAGCCCGTGATAGACGAGCGCGACGCGATCGGGGGAGGGAGCGAGCGCCTTGAGGTGAGCCGCGCCCCCGGCCGTGCAGGTCACGCCCCAGCGGGCCTCGGCGAGCTTTTCCCGCTTTTCCCAATCGGGCGTCGTCCAGATGTCCTTGGCATGGGCCGAGAAGGTCCAGGGCCGCCCTGTGAGCAGGGCCGCGTAGCGCACCACGGATGCGGGGGTGTGCAGGTAATGCACGTGGAGGTGCCGGATCGCCTGCGGCAACTCCCGCGCCATGACGAACGCCTGACCGAGGCGCCGCCCGCGGTTCGGCGTGAAATCGCGCCGCAGATCGCGCCAGAAGGCCCGCAGCACAGCGCCCAAACCTGGCTGGCGTAGGCTCCAGAGGGCGCTCTGCAGCACTCGCAGGGGCTCGTGGTAGAGGTATTCGGGGAGATAAACCCGTCTTGCCCGGATGCGCTTGTGCATCGGGTGCACCGCCTTCTCGGTCGGGTGCCGCAAGGACCAGATTTCGAGGTCGAGGCCGCGCTCCTCCAGGGCCAGGATTTCCTGGGCGATGAAGGTTTCGGACAGGCGGGGGTAACCTTTGACGACGACCGCGATCCGCGGCGTCGGTGGCGCGGTCATGGGGCTACTCGGCGGCTTGGCTCAAGGAGGAGCGCGGCCGCGGCGTGCGAATGGCTTCGGCAAACCGGTCCTGGATGCGCTCCAGGCCATCGAGGAGCCCGGGGACCATGACGGAGGGGCGGGGCTGGTCGGGCAGGCTCTTCAGCGCCTCCGCCATGCGCAGAGGATCGCGCCCGCCCGCCCCGTCCTCGTCCAGGCGCCGCACCAATCCCAGGCGCTCGGCCTCGACGGCGCGGATATGCTGCTCCAGGCGAGGCTTGGTGCGCGGCACGATCAGCGCCCGTTTGTCGAAGGACAGGATCTCGCAGAAGGTGTTGTAGCCCCCCATGGCGACCACGGCAGCGGCCTTGTCCATGAGCACCTCGAGCTTCGTCTCGAAGGCGAGCGCGTCGAGCTTCGGGTGGCGGGCCACCCGCTCCATGAAGCCGCGCCGCCTCTCCCGGTTGATGAAGGGGCCGAACACGATCAAGGCGGGCATCGCGATCGTCGGGTCGGTTTCGTAGGCCGAGATCACCCAGTCGATGAGGTCCTCCCCGTCGCCACCGCCGCCCGTGGTGACGAGCACGAAGGGCTGCCGCGTGATCTTCGGGTAGCGCGAGAGGGTGGATTCCTGCGGCAGGCTCCGGCGCAGATACCCCGTATAGGTGATGCGGCGCTCGACCTCGGCCCCCAGGTCGAGCGCTGCGAGGGGCTCGTAGATCTCCTTCAGCCCGTAGACCCAGACCTCGTCGTAGTAGCGCTTGAGCGCCTCCTTGGCGCCCTTGCGCTCCCATTCGGGCACGAGAAGCGCCGGCTCGTCCATGACGTCGCGGATGCCGAGAACCAGACGGCAGCCCTGCTGCTGCAGGTGCTCCAGGGCGGGCAGGACCTCCCCGCGAAAGCCTGTCGGCTCCTTGTCGACGAGGAACACGTCCGGCCGGAAGGTCTCGGCCGTCTGCATGATCAGGTCTTGGCGCAGGCCGACCGCATCATCGAGGGAGACGTTGAGGTTGAGGGAGCGGTAATCGCCCTCGGGCAGCTTGGTGACGCCGGGAATGCGGATGTAGTCCACGCCCGAGCCGAACTCGAAGTTGCCGATGACGGGCGAGCCCGAGATGATCACGACGGAGATGTTGGGCGAGCCGTCCACCAGCGCGTTGGCGATCGCCCGCGATCGCCGCAGGTGACCCAGCCCGAACGTGTCGTGGCTATAGATCAGCACGCGCGCAGCCGGTGAACGACTGGAGTGGGGCTGGAGCGCGGCATTGCGGCCCTGCCAAGCCTTAGTCGTGAGGTTTGCCATGCAGGCTGTCCGTCTTCGGAAGCTGTGGGGTCCGCCGCAAGGGCTACGCTACGGCGCGTTCTACCACGAACGCAACGGAAAACAGCCCCGCCGAAGCGCCAATCCAGAATCGGGTATCGCCGTGGTGAACCGGGGTGCTATCCTGGATCATAATGGATAAGAGCCTTTTCCGCTACATCTGGCGTCACTCGAAGCGCGACCAGCTCCTCGTCTGCGGGGTCGTGCTGGCCTCGCTGCCGTTTTATTTCATATCCCTCGACCTGCCGCGGCGGATCGTGAACGAGGCCATTCAGGGCCGTGCCTTCCAGAACGGCACCACCAGCGCCTCCTTCCTGCGCATCGCCTTCGACCTGCCGGGCTTCCTGGGCGGCGGGCACTTCGTCCTGTTCGAGGGCTTCGAGGTCGGGCGCATCGCGCTGCTCTTCGGGCTGTCGGGCCTCTTCCTCTTCTTCGTCCTGATCAACGGCGGGTTCAAATACTGGATCAACGTCGCCAAGGGGGCGCTGGGCGAGCGCATGCTGCGGCGCATGCGCTTCGATCTCTTCTCTCTCGTATTGCGCTTCACCCCCGAGACGCTCCGTAACGTCAAGTCGTCCGAGACCGCGACGATCATCAAGGACGAGGTGGAGCCCGTGGGCGGCTTCATCGGCGACGCCTTCATCACGCCGGTGTTCCTCGGCACCCAGGCGCTCACGGCGCTCGGCTTCATCATGATCCAGAACGTGTGGCTGGGATTGATGGCGCTCGCCGTGATCGCCGTGCAGTTCACCATCATCCCCCGTCTGCGGCGGGAACTCCTGCGCTTGGGCAAGCAGCGCCAGATCGAGTCCCGTCGCCTGGCCGGCCGAGTCAGCGAGGTCGTCGACGGCATGGAGGCCGTGCACGTCCACAACGCCTACAATTGGGAGCGGGCCGAGATCGGCCAGCGCCTGTTCCACCTCTTCGATCTCCGCTTCCGCATCTACCGGCGGAAGTTCATGGTGAAGTTCCTCAACAACCTGCTCGCGCAGGTCACGCCCTTCCTTTTCTATGCCGTCGGCGGCTACTTCGCGATCCGCGGGCAGCTCGACATCGGTCAGCTGGTCGCGGTGATCGCCGCCTACCGCGACCTGCCGCCGCCCCTGAAAGAGCTCATCGACTGGGACCAGCAGCGTCTCGACGTCCAGGTGAAATACGATCAGGTCGTGCAGCATTTCTCGCCGGAGCGCCTGCTGCCGCCGCACGAGACCGCTGATGTGGCCGAGGATGTGGCGCTCAAGGGGCCGATCGTCGCCGAGGAACTGCGGGTCGCGGACCCCCACGGGGGCGAGATCCTGCAGGGTGTCTCGTTCCGCCTCGACGAGCCCGCGCGCACGGCGCTGATCTCGGATGGCGGCCCAGCCGCGAGTCTCGTGGCCCGGATCCTGGCCCGCCGCACCACCGAATTCGGCGGGCAGGTCTGCATCGGCGACAAGGATATCGTCCGCCTGCCGAACGCCATCGTCGGGCGCCACATCGCCTATGCCGGCGTCGAGCCGGTGCTCTTTCCGGGTTCGATCCGGGAAAACCTGATCTACGGCCTCCGCCATCGGCCCATCGAGCCCGTGCAGGAGCGCGATGCACGCGAAGCCGCACGCCGGGTGCTGGAGGCGCGCCGCACCGGCAATCCGATTCACAGCATCCAAGACCGCTGGATCGATTGCGACCTCGTGGGCGCCAAGGACGAGGACGACCTCGACCGCATCCTGCTCGACTTCCTGCGCAAGGTCGGCATGGGCGACGACGTCTACCGCTTCGGCCTCTCCGGCATGGTGGATCCCGTCAAGCACCCGCAATTGGCCGAGCGCATCGTGGATGCGCGGGAGCGTCTGCGGGAGGTGTTCCGGGCCGGCGAGATGGCAGGCCTCGTCGAGCATTTCGACCCGGAGCGCTACAACAATCAGGCCACCGTTGCGGAAAACCTGCTCTTCGGGGTGCCGACGTCCCGCGATCTCGTCGGGCGGAGCCTGGCGGATCAGGCGGGCTTCCGTGGCACGCTGGAGCGCGCCGGCCTCATCGACGACCTCACCCGGATGGGCGTACGCATCGCCGAGACGATGACCGAAATCTTCCGCGGATTGCCGCCCGGTCATTCGCTCTTCGAGCAGTTCTCCTTCATCAGTGCGGACGAACTGGCGGAGTTCGAGGCCATGCTGCGGCGGCGCTCCGCCCGTGGCCTCACCCGCGATGACGCCACACGGATGCTCGCCCTGCCGCTGGCCTATGTGGAGCCTCGCCACCGCTTGGGCCTCCTCGACGACGGCCTGAAAACGCGCCTTGTGGAGGCGCGGGCGCAGGTGCGCGAGATGCTGCAGGAGGCACCCGATCCGGGGATCGAGTTCTACGACCCCGACAAGGTCACCCCCGCGGCGCCCTTGAAGGACAACCTGCTCTTCGGGCGCGTGAGCTACAGCGTGGCGAACGCGCAGGTGAGGGCAACCGAGGCGATTACCGCCGTGGTCACCGAGATGGGCCTGCGGGATGACGTGGAGCGCATCGGGCTAGACCACAAGGTCGGGCCGGCAGGCCGTCTTCTGACGGCCCAGCAGCGCGCCAGCGTGAATCTGGTGCGGTGCCTCGTGAAGCGGCCGGATCTTCTTGTGATCGACGGCGCGCTGGCGCCCTTCGACGAGAACCGCAGCGCGCGCCTCAAGCGGCTGTTGCTCGAATCCTCGCAGGATCGCAGCCTTTTCATGGTGCTGCCGAACGACCGCGACACGGACGGCTTCGACTGCGTCATACGCTTCCAGAATGGCTCCGTGCAACTCGAGCCCGCAAGCGGCTCCTCGCGGGCTGCGCCTGCGACCGAGAGCGAGCGGGCGCGCGAGATGGTTTGAGATAACCGGCGTTGGACCGCAGCAGCGGCCGCGCCCCTACAATAAGAGGGAGGTTCACGAATGACGCTTGAGACCGAGGTGCAATCCTTGCGGCAGGTGCCGATGTTCCGCGACATCGACCCCGCGCGCCTGAAGCTCCTCGCCTTCACGAGCGAGCGGGTGCAGTTCTCGGGCGGCCAGCGCTTCTTCTCGCAGGGCGATCCGTCGGATGCAGCCTACGTGATCATCGAGGGCCGCGCGGACGTGTTGCTGCGCACGCCTGGAGGCGAGATCAAGGTCGCGGAGCTGGGGCAGAACGCCCTCGTCGGCGAAATGGGCATCTTGGGCGACAATCCGCGGTCGGCCACGATCCTGGCTTCGCAGCCCACCACCGCCCTGCGCATCGACAAGCGCGTTTTCATCGAGCTGTTGGCGCAATTCCCGCAGATGGCCATCGCGGTGATGCGTGAGCTCGCCAACCGCCTCGAGCGCACGAACGCGCAGCTCGCGCAGCTGAAGTCATGACCTCGTGAGGCTTCGCGGGGCGTTCCGCCCATGAGCAGCGGTCTCGTCCTGCCGCGCCTCGGCATCCGGGCTCGGCGAAATCTCGCGCGGCTGCAGGATGCTCAGTTGTGGCGTCTCGGCTCGGGCCTGGTGCTCTTCACCTTCGCGCTCACGCATTTCCTCAATCATGCACTGGGTCACGTGTCGGTCGAGGTCATGGAAGCCGCGCAGGTGTGGCGGCGGGGCTTCTGGCGCTCGTGGCCGGGCACGGTCCTGCTCTATGGGGCGCTTGCGACCCATGTGATGCTGGTGCTTGCCAAGTTGGCGCGGCGCCGGACCTGGCGGGTTGCCCCCTGGGAGGGAGCGCAGATCGCGCTCGGTCTCACGATCCCGTTCCTGGGAGCCGCCCATGTGATGGCGACACGCGGGGTGAGCGCCGCGACGGGCTTCGACGACAACTACACGAACGAACTGCGCCTGCTCTGGCCGGGGCTCGCCTCGAGCCAGTCGCTGCTCCTGTGCGTGGTCTGGCTCCACGCGATGATCGGCCTGCACCACTGGCTGAAGGTTTACCGCTGGTATCGCGGGGCAAGCCCGGTGCTCCTCGTGCTGGCCGTTTTGGTTCCGACGCTCGCGATCACGGGCTGGATCGAGGCGGCCCGCCGGCTGTCGCTCAAGGCATTCGCGCAACCGCCCATGACGGAAGCGATGCTGCAGGCGGGCGACCGATTGATTCAGCAGGCCCAGGCGGGTGTGTGGACCGTGTTCTGGCTCACCCTGGCGGTGATCTGCATCTGGCGGGCCCATGAATGGTTCAGGCCGGGCGTCACCATCGCCTATGCGGATGGACGGGTGGCCCGCGCGCTGCCCGGAGCCACCCTGCTCGAAATCAGCCGCTCCTCGGGCGTCCCCCACGCTTCCATCTGCGGAGGACGGGGACGATGCACGACCTGCCGGGTCAAGGTGCTGAGCGGGGGCGAGACGCTGGAGCCGCCCAATATGGTGGAGGCGACGGCCCTGGCGCGCATCGGAGCGCCGCCGGGCGTGCGCCTCGCCTGCCAGGTGCGGCCGAAGAGCGACCTGAAGGTTCGCACCCTCATCCCATTGCGGGACGCGGAGCCCACGGCCGGGCGTGACTCCCATCGCTGGGGCGTGGAGCGGCGCATCACCGTGATGTTCGCCGATCTGCGGGGATTCACGACGCTCGCCGAGCGTCTCTACCCTTACGATTCGGTGTTTCTCCTCAACCGCTATTTCGAGGTGATGAGCGAGGCGGTCGAGCGGCACGGTGGCGTCGTCGACAAGTTCCTGGGCGACGGCATCATGGTACTCTTCGGCGTGAACCCCTCGCAGGGCGCGGGCAGCCGCGATGCCCTGCTTGCCGCCCGCGCCATGTTCGCCGGGCTCGACGGCCTCAACGGGGAGTTCGGCGGCACGCTGGCCGAGCCGCTGCGTATGGGTATCGGCGTTCATATGGGACCCGCGGTGCTCGGCCGCGTCGGCGGCGCCGGCCGCAGCGGCCTCACGGCTCTGGGCGACAGCGTGAACATCGCGAACCGCCTGGAAGATCTCAACAAGGAGTTCGGCTCGAGCCTCGTGGTCTCCGAGGCCACGTTGGCCGGCTCCGGCCTCACCTTCGGGGCCATGGAGCTCAAGGAGGTGCCGCTCCGGGGACGGGAGGAGGGGCTCAAGGTCGCGGTCGTGTACGACGTGACGAGCCTGAACGAGCAGCCCCAAGCCGCCGAGGCTTGACCCCTTCCCGTGAGGCGGCAACCTTCCGGGACCGGACCTGAAGCATGAAGGATGTGGAATGGATTTAGGCGCGCGTTTGAAGGGCCGGCATGTGCTCGTGACCGGGGCCTCGGGCGGCTTGGGCGAACACTTCGCGCGGCTTTGCGCTCGCAGCGGGGCCGCCGTCACCGTCGGGGCCCGCCGCCGCGAGCGGCTCGACGCCCTCGTGCGCGATCTGGAGGCCGCCGGCGCCCCGCATGCCCGCGCCATCGATCTCGACGTATCCGACGAGGCCTCGGTCGAAGCGGGCTTCGCGGCCGCGCTCGACGACGGCGCGCCGCCTCTCGATGTGGTGGTCAACAATGCCGGCGTCGCCGGCACGGGCCACGCCATCGATACGGCGGCCGACGAGTTCGATCGCGTCATCGCCACGAACCTGCGGGGCGTGTGGCTCATGTCGGGGGCGGCTGCACGGCGCTGGCGCGATGCGAAGCGCCCGGGCGTCATCGTCAACATCGCCTCGATCCTCGGCCACCGCGTCGTCGGCGGCACGGCGCCCTACGTGGTCTCGAAGGCTGGCGTCGTGCAGATGACGCAAGTGCTGGCCCTCGAATGGGCGCGCTTCAACATTCGCGTCAACGCGCTGTGCCCTGGCTACATCGAGACCGACATCAACAACAGGTTCTCGGAAACGGAAGCGGGCCAGCAGATGATCCGCCGCATTCCCATGCGGCGGCTTGGAAAGCCCGATGAACTCGACGGCGCGTTCCTGCTCCTCGCCACCGATGCCTCCGCCTGGATGACCGGATCCTCGATCGCCGTCGACGGCGGGCACCTCGTTTCGTCCCTGTAGGGTTCACGAATGGATTTCCATATTTCACCCGAAGCCGAAAGCTATCGCGCCCGCATCGCGGCTTTCGTCCAGCGCGAGCTGATCCCGCTCGAAGCCGACCGCGCGGCTTACGATCCGCACGAGAACATCTGCCTCGATCTGCTGCAGGATCTCCGCGCCAAGGCGAAGGCCGAAGGTCTGTGGTGCCTGCAGCTGAAGCGAGAGACCGGCGGGCAGGGGCTCGACAAACAAGGCATCGCGGTTTGCTACGAGGCCATGAACCGCTCGATCTTCGGTCCCGTGGTGTTCAATGCGGCGGCGCCCGACGACGGCAACATGCAGGTGCTCGAGCGGATCGGCACGCCGGAGCAGAAGGAGCGCTGGCTCCAGCCCATCGTGCGCGGCGACGTGCGCTCGGCCTTCGCGATGACCGAGCCCCATCCCGGCGGCGGCTCGGACCCGTCCATGATCCAGACCCGCGCCGAAAAGCAGGGCAACTCCGCTTACCGGATCACGGGGCGCAAGTGGTACATCACCGGTGCCGGGGAAGCCTCGCACTTCATCCTGATGGCAAAGACCTCCGACGATCCGCGCCGCGGCCTCACGGCCTTCCTATTCCACAAGGACCAGCCCGGCTGGCGCATCGTGCGGCGCATTCCGATCATGGGGCCGGAGGAGCATGGCGGCCATTGCGAGCTCGAATTCGACGGGCTCGAAGTGCCGGCCGAGAACGTTCTGCTCAATGAGGGCGATGGCCTCAAGGTCACGCAGATCCGCCTTGGCCCCGCGCGCCTCACCCATTGCATGCGCTGGCTCGGGCTCTCCAAGCGCTGCGTCGAGATCGCCCGCGCCTATGCGGCCGAGCGGCACGGCTTCGGCACGCGTCTCGCCGACCGCGAGAGCGTGCAGCTGATGCTGGGCAAGCTCGCCATGAACATCGAGATCGGCCGCCTCCTCGTCATGAAGGCCGCATGGGAACTCGACCGCGGCGGCTTTGCCCGCAAAGAGGTTTCGATGGCGAAGGTGCAGGTCGCGAACGTGCTGCACGAGGCCGCCGATGTGGCGATTCAGATCAACGGCGCGCGGGGATACTCCAAGGACACCGTGCTGGAATGGATCTACCGCTACGCCCGTCAGGCGCGCCTCGTGGACGGGGCCGACGAGGTGCATCGCATGGTGCTGAACCGGCACCTCGAAAGCGAGGGCGCCGATTTCTGGCACTGGCCGGCGGCTCGCGCATGAGGGAGCGCTTCACCGCCAATCTCGGGATGCTCTTTCCCGAACTGCCCTTCCTCGAACGCATCGACGCGGCGGGCGCCGCCGGCTTCGACAAGGTCGAGGTGCATTACCCTTACGCGTTCTCCATCGACGAGATCAACGCGCGCTTGGCGGAGGCGAAGGTCGCGCTCACCGGTCTCAACACGCATCCGGGCGGCGAGGGGGATTTCGGCCTCGCGGGCCGGCCCGGTCGCGAGGCGGAGTTCCGCCGCGCCTTCGATCGAGCCGTTGACTATGCGGTCGGCCTCGGCGCGGATGATTCATGTGATGGCCGGCGTCGCAACGGCGGCAGAGCGCCCGCTCGCCCTCGAAACCTACGTCGCCAACGTGCGCAATGCGGCGCGCTCCGCGGCAGGAACGGGGCTGACGCTCCTGCTCGAACCCATCAACCAGCGCGACCGTCCAGGCTATCTCGTCTCCCATTCCGACGAGATGGCGGAGATCATCGGGCGCATCGGCGAGCCCCATGTGCGGATGCTCTTCGACATCTACCATGTGCAGATCATGGAAGGAGATCTCACGCGCCGCATCGAACGGCATCGCGACGTCATCGGCCATGTGCAGATCGCGGCGGTGCCTTCGCGGGCCGAACCCGACGAGGGCGAGATTGCGCTGCCTGGGATTTTCAGAGCCCTCGAATCAGTGGGTTACGCGGGACTGATCGGCCTCGAATATCGACCGCGGGGGCGCACGGAGGACGGTTTACGTTGGATTAAGACCTGTGGCGGGAAAGCCGCGTAAGCAGGAAAAAGTGAAGAATTCGTTATTTGACGGTCAAGCTGCCCGATTCTGAACACGACTTGTCGCCAACCCTGGCTGCACAAGAAGCACAAGGGGACTGGCTGGTCGTCCTGACCGAGCCGGCGGAACGGGAACAGCATGACAGGAACGACGATGGCGCGCCGCGCCACCGCCCACGTACCAGTGCGCCAAGTGCCCGTGCGGGCTCTCGTCGATCTTCCTGCGCCCGACCGGCGGGCGCCCCATTTCTCGTCTGTTTTCAAGTATTTGCTCAGCGGCAGCGCGGTGGTCGGGCTCGTGGCCTGCCTCCAGATCCCCAGCGCCGGGCCGGCGGCCGTGGCGAACCTCGCCCGGCAGCCCGTGACCCTCGCCGATGCATCCGGCGACATTCAGATCCCCGTCGCCCCTGCGGTTCCCGCAGGGGTCGCCGAAGCCGCTCCCGAGGCCCTTCCGGCCCTGGACGGCGCGCTCTTCAGCGCGATCATCAACGAGTCGCTCCCGGCGCGTTCGAGGCCGGAGCCGCAGGCCACAGGCTCGGTCTCGCGCCAAAACCCCGACGAAATCCTTACCTTCGGAACCAAGCGCGCCCCGCGCTGGCTCGTGGAGACGATCCTCAAGGCCTCCCAGGTCACCGGCGTCGATCCGATCTACATGATGACGCTGGCGGACGTGGAGTCGAGCCTCTCGCCGGTCGCCAAGGCGTCGACCTCCTCGGCCGAGGGCCTGTTCCAGTTCATCGACCGCACCTGGCTCGAAATCCTCTACATGCACGGCGCCGAGCACGGCTTCGGGGCCGCTGCGGCCGCGATCCGCATGGTGGACGACGAGCCCGTGGTGGCCGATCGCGACCGCGCCTGGGTGCTCGGCCTCAAGCGCGATCCCTATCTGTCTGCGCTCATGGCGGGCGAGCTGATTCGCGACATCCGCCGCGAATTGCAGGCGCAGGGCGAGCGGGAGCTCTCCGAGGCCGAACTCTATCTCGCGCACTTCTTCGGCGCGTCGAGCGCGGTGCGCTTCCTCGCGGCGCTGGACGAGAACCCGGACGCGTCGGCCGCGCGGCTGTTCCCGAGGGCCGCCAAGGCCAATCTCGGGCTCTTCACCGAGAAGAACGGCCGCAAGCGTCGTCCGATCACGGTGGCGGAGCTCTATGACCGCATCGACAGCAAGATCGTGCGGCGCCTCAACAGCTTCGACAAGGTAGCCCGCACCAACGAGCGCGCGCCGGTGCGCCTCGAGGCTTACGCGGACTAGGCTCGCCGACCGGAGCTTCGACGGGCGCCCGGCACCAACGCGCGTCCGCTCGTCTCCCCCATTTCCTGTGCCGATGAACTCCGCCTACGAAGCCAGCACGGCGCCGTCGGCAAATGCCTTGCCGGGACGCGGCTCGGGTCCGTCGTTCAGATGGCAGGCCGAGAAGCGCCCGGGCGCGATCGCCTTCAGGGCCGGCCGGTCCACCTTGCAGCGGTCGAAGGCGTGCGGGCAGCGCGGGTGGAAGTGGCACCCCGACGGCGGATTGAGCGGGGAAGGGATCTCGCCTTTCAGGGCCGAGAACTTGCGCTTCTTGGCATCGAGCCGCGGCACCTCGTCGAGGAGCGCCTGCGTGTAGGGGTGATTCGGCGCCTGGAACAGTTCCTCGGCCGGCGCCAGCTCCACGATTCGCCCGAGATACATCACCGCCACGCGGTCCGCGATGTGCTCCACGACGCCGAGATCGTGGCTCACGAAGATGTAGGTGAGGCCGAACTCCTCCCGCAGCTTCATGAACAGGTTCAGCACCTGCGCCTGAATCGACACGTCGAGAGCCGCGGTCGACTCATCGCACACCAGTACCTTCGGTTTCACGGCAAGCGCCCGAGCGATGCCGATGCGGGCTCGCTGACCGCCGGAGAACTGGTGCGGATAGCGCCGGCGCGTCGAGGGATCGAGACCGACGCGGGTCATGACGTCGGCCACGTAAGCTTCCATGTCGGCGGCCGGCACGATGCCGTGCACCACCGGCGCCTCGCCGATGATCTCCACCACCCGGCGGCGCGGGTTCAGCGACGCCATGGGATCCTGAAACACCATCTGGACCGCGAGATCCGCGGCCCGGCGCTCGCGTCCGCCGAGGCGGGCCACGTCCTGGCCGCGGAAGGCCACCGTGCCGGCGCTCGGGTCGAGGATGCCGGAGATCACCCGGCCGAGGGTGGACTTGCCGCAGCCCGATTCGCCTACGAGGCCGATGACTTCGCCTTCCGCGACCGTGAGGTTGACGTCATCCACCGCGCGGACGACCTGTTCCCGCAATCCGGCACCGAAAATATTGGCGACCTTTTCGGCCGCATCGAGGGGTTTCACGAAGCGCTTCGAGACCCCGTCGAGGGCGAGGATCGGCCGAGGATTCGCAGCCGTTACGACAGGAGCGCCATCGCGGGAGAGGATCGTTTGCGGGTTCATGGGACCTACCGGGTGGTCAGGCCGCGACCGGCGCCGGCGCGACGAGCGGGTGATGGCAGCGGGTGGCACGGGCGCCCTCATAGGGCGTCGCATCCGGCATGATGCCGCGGCACACAGCCGTGGCGCGCGGGCAGCGCGGCGCGAAGGGGCAGCCCGGCGGCAGCTTTGCGAGCGAAGGCGTCATGCCCGGAATCTGCGCCAGCGGCACCCCGCGCTTGTTGCGGCTCGGTACGGAGCCGATGAGGCCCGCGGTGTAGGGATGGATCGGCCGCTCCAGCGTGTCGGCGACGCCGCCCGTCTCGACGATGCGGCCGGCGTACATCACGGCGATGCGGTCGGCGAGGCCGGCGATCACGGAGAGATCGTGGGTGATCCACACCATGGCGGTGCCGCTTTCCTCCGCGAGGTTCTGCACCTCGGCGAGGATCTGGGCCTGGATCGTCACGTCGAGCGCGGTGGTCGGCTCGTCGGCGACCAGGAGCGCGGGGCGGTGCAGCAACGCGGTCGCGATGGCCACCCGCTGGCGCATGCCGCCGGAGAACTGGTGCGGATAGGCGTTGAGGCGCTCCTCCGGGGAGGGAATGCCGACGCGCCCGAGCGCCTCAGCGGCTCGTGCCCGCGCCGCCTTGGCGGACACGCGCTCGTGGGCCTGGATCGCCTCCATCATCTGCGTGTCGATACGCAGGACCGGATTGAGGGTGTTCATCGGGTCCTGGAAGATCATCGCGAGGCGCTTGCCGCGCATGCCCCGCAGGCTCTCCTCCGACTGGCCGATGAGTTCCTCGCCTTCGAGCTTGATCGAGCCGCCCGCGATGCGCCCGGGGGCATCGATGAGGCCGAGGATCGCAAGGCCTGTCACGGACTTGCCGGAGCCGGATTCGCCGACCAGCCCCAGTACCTCGCCGCGGTTCACATGGAACGACACGCCGTTGACGGCCGTGACGGTGCCCTCGCGGGTCCCGAAGGTGACGACGAGGTCTTGGACGGAAAGGACGGGAACGCTCATCGCGCGGGTCTCGCTTGGGTGTGGGCGCAGCGCTGAGAAGGAATCACCGCGACATCCTCGGGTTCAGCACCTCGCGAAGGCGATCGCCCACGAGGTTGATCGCGACGATGGCGATCACGAGCGCTATCCCTGGGAAGGTGGACACCCAGTATTTGCCGGAGAGCAGGTAGTCGTAGCCCGTCGCGATCAGCATGCCCAGCGACGGCTCCGTCACCGGCACGCCGACGCCGAGAAAGGAGAGGGTGGATTCGAGGGCGATCGCGTTCGCGATATGCACGGTAGCCACCACGATGAGCGGAGGCAGGCAGTTCGGCAGCAGGTGCTTGAACACGATGCGCGAGCGCGGCAGCGCGAGGCAGCGGGCGGCCTCGATGTATTCGCGCCGTGTTTCGACGAGAGCCGAGCCCCGCACGGTGCGGGCGTAATAGGCCCATTGCACGATGACGAGGGCCATGATCACCTTGTCGACACCGCGGCCGAAGACGGCGAGCAGGATCAGCGCCACGAGGATTGCGGGAAACGAGAGCTGCAGATCGACGATCCGCATGATCACGGACTCGACGCGCCCGCCCGCGTAAGCGGCGAGAACCCCGACCGATGCACCGATCACGCTGCCGATCAGCACCGACACCGCGCCGACCATGAGCGAAATGCGCAGCCCGTAGAGAATGGCCGAGAGCATGTCGCGGCCCTGATCGTCCGTGCCGAGCCACGCCTTCATGCCGCCCGACAGCTCCTCGCCCGGCTGCAGCATGTTGTCCATGATGTCGAGCTGCGAGAGATCGTAGGGATTTTGCGGCGCCACATAGGGCGCGAAGAGCGCAAGCCCGACGAGGATCGTGAGCACCAGGAGGCCGAGCACCGCGCCGGGGCTTTGGAAGAAGGTCGAGACGTGCCGGCGCAGCAGGCTCTCGCCCCGGTCCAGCGCGGGCTTCGGCTCCGGCAGGGGAAGATCGGCGGCGAGCGCCGGGTCGGGGCTTTGGGCGAGGTCGGCCATGCCTTCACACCTTCCGGGTTGTTGTGCGCGCCATTGGATCAGCCTTCACGGTTGTCGTGCGCAGCGCCATCGCGTCAGGCTTTCGCATCGGCGAGCCGCACGCGGGGATCGATGGCGGCGTAGAGCAGATCGACCACGAGGTTGATGACCACGAAGATCAGCACCGTCATCATGAGGTAGGCCACGATGATCGGGCGATCGAGGCGGTTGATGGAATCGATGAGCAGCTTGCCCATGCCCGGATAGGCGAACACCGTCTCGGTCACGACCGCAAAGGCGATCATGGAGCCGAGCTCGAGGCCGAGCACCGTGACCACCGGGATCATGATGTTCTTCAGCACGTGGACGCCGACGATGCGCTGGCGCGAGAGGCCCTTGGCGCGGGCGAAGCGGATGTAATCCTGCATCATCACCTCGCGGGTGCCGGCCTGGGCGATGCGGATGACGAGCGCGGATTTGTAGAGCGCGAGCGTCAGCGCGGGCAGGAAGAGGTGACGCAATCCCTCCCAGGAGAAGAGGGCGAGGGGCACGCCAAGCACGTCGGTCGTGGGCCCGCGTCCGCTCGCGGGCAGCAGGCGCCATTCGACGGCGAAGAACAGGATCAGCATGAGGCCGATCCAGAAGTTCGGCAGGGAGAAGCCCAGGATCGAGCCCGACATGATGGTGCGGCCGAACCAGGATTCGGGCTTCAGGCCCGCCAGCACGCCGAGCGGCACGCCGATGAGAATGGAGAACAGGAGACCGACGAAGGCGAGTTCGAGCGTGGCGGGAAGGCGCTGCGCGATCACGTCCACGGCCGGCACGTTGTAGACGAAGGAACGCCCGAGATCGCCTTGCAGCGCGTTCATCACGAAGATGCCGAACTGTTCGTAGAGCGGCCGGTCGAGGCCGAGCGAGCGCGCGATGGCTTCGCGCTCCATCTGGTCGGCGTTCGGGTTCGCGAGCAGATCGATCGGATCGCCGACCGCATAGACGCCGAGGAACACCAGCGTGGCCATCACGGCGACGACGAGGAGCGACTGGCTCAGGCGGCGGATGAGATAAACGAGCATGGCTCACTGTCTTTCTCCCTCTCCCCGTTTACGGGGAGAGGGAGTAGAGTTTTCCTTACGATCCCGGGCGCACTTCGGTCGCCAGCGTGTACTGGTCGATGCGCGCCTTGTAGGTGATGCCCTTCTTCAGCGCCCAGGGGGTCACCTCGAAGTGCAGCGGGATGATCGGGTAGTCGCTCATGGCCAGCTTCGAGGCCTGACGGAGCAACTCCTCCCGCTTCTTCTCGTCCACGGTGGAACTCGCCTGCTTGATGAGCGTGTCGAGCTCGGGGTTCGAATAGCGGCCGCGGTTGGTGTGGCCCATGCCGGTCTTCGAATCCATGGTGGCGACCAGAGCCACGAGCGGGTTCAGCATCTCGCCCGAATCCGCACCCCAGCCTGCGAGGTAGAGCGAGAACTCGTACTTGTTGCGGCGGGAGAAGAACGTGGACGCCGTCATGGCGTCGATGTTCGTCTTGATGCCGATGCGGGTGAGCATCTGGGCCGCGGCCTGGGCCACCTTCTCGTCGTTGATGTAGCGGTCGTTCGGGGTGCCGAGGGTGACCTCGAAGCCGTTCGGATAGCCCGCTTCCGCGAGAAGCTTCTTGGCGCCGTCCGGATCGAACGCCACCGGCTTCATGTCGGGAGAGGTGCCGAAGAGCGGGGTCGGGAGCAGCTCGCCTGCCGGCACGGCGACGCCGCCCATGATGCGGTCCACGATCGCCTGGCGGTTGATCGCCTTCGAGACCGCCTCACGCACGCGCTTGTCGAGGAACGGGTTCTTGTCGGTGCCCTTCACGCCGGGGGTCTTCCACGCCGGATCCTGGTTCTGATCCATGTGGAGGTAGATGATGCGGTTCGAGATCCCCTGGACGACCTGGAAGCCGGCGCCCTTGATCTTGTCGAAGTCCTGGATCGGCGGGTTCTCGATCACGTCCACGTCGCCGGCGAGCAGCGCCGCCACGCGCGGGCCCTCGCTGGTCACCGGACGCCAGGTGACCTTCTGCCAATGGGGCTTGTCGCCCCAATAGGCGTCGTTACGCTCCAGGATCACGTGGGTGCCCCGGGTGTAGTTGGCGAGCTTGTAGGGGCCGGTGCCGACCGCCTTGCCGGGCTCGTTGAATTCGGCCGATTTCGGCGGGGTGCCCATGTCCTGGCAGCCGCCCGCAGCCCACTTCACGTTGCCGCCGCCGTAAGCGTCGGCCGAGAGGATGCCAAGGGTCGACAGGTTGTTGGGCAGCAGCGGCGTCGGGGCCGCGGTCTTGAAGATGACGGTCTGCGGGTCCGGGGTCTCGATGGCCTCGAAGCCGCGGGTGTAGACCGTGAACGGGGAGGGCGAGTTCTCCACCGTCGGGATGCGGCAGAGCGTGTAGACCACGTCCTTGGCGGTGAAGGGGGTGCCGTTGGTGAACTTCACGCCCGGACGGAGCTTGAACTCCCAGGTCTTCTCGTCCACCGCGCGCCAGGAGGCGGCGAGCTCCGGCACGATCTTCTGCGCCTCGTCCGTGGTCACAAGTCCTTGGAAGATGTGACGGCGGAGCGAATTGTTGGGACCCACATTGTGGAAGTGCGGGTCGATGGAGGTGACCTCCGACGCCACGCCCACCTTCAGCTCCTGCGCCGCGGCCGGCAGGGCCGCGAGGAACGTGAGCGGCAGGCTCGCAAAAGCCAGCAGCCTCATTTGATGTTTCATGCCTGGTTCTCCTCTGGATCGGGCGGATGTTGTCTCCGCCTTGAAAGGGCCCGCAGTGAACGATGAACCGGGTCATCGCGCAAGGAAGCCTCTCTTGTCTTGACGAACGTACTATTCATGTATTGCATTGTCACCTGAGATTTGTATCAGGAAAAGTAATAGGCCGATGCAATCGCCGGATAGCGACGAGGGGCACCACGGACGCCCGAGCCTCAGGGAGCTCGAGGTGCTCCATGCGGTGATCGTCTCGCGCAAGACGACGGCGGCCGCGCAACGCCTCGGCCTGTCGCAGCCGGCGGTCTCGCGAGCCATCGCGGCGCTGGAGGGTCGGCTCGGCCGCGCGCTCTTCGACCGGGACGGCGGGCGCCTGGTGCCCAATGCCGAGGCCTACGCCCTCGATGCGGAGGCCGCTCCCATCTTCGCGGCGCTCGGACGCCTGGAGCAATGGCCGCAGGCTCCCCAAGCCGGCGGGGTGTTGCGGCTCATGGCGCCGCCCACCATCGCTCATCTCTTCGTGTCCCCGCTCCTCATCCAGTTCCTGCGCCGGGAGCCGGAGGCGCGCATCCAGATGGAGATCGGCCGCTCGCCGGACGCGATCTCCGCGGTCGCCGACGGGACCGCCGATATCGGCCTCGTCGATGCGCCGGTGACCCATGCGGGTGTGCGCACCGAACGCGTGCATCGCTCCGCCGCCCATGTGCTCATGCCGGCCGGCCACCCGCTCGCGGGGCACACGCAGGTGACACCGGGCGATCTCGCCGGCGTGCCCCTCGTTCTCGTTACCCGCCGCTTCTCGGCCCGCGCCCGCATCGAGCGCGCCTTCGCGGATCATGGGGTCGAGCCTCGCGTCGTGCTCGAGGCCGGCACCCTGCAATTCGTCGCGGACGTGGTGCGGGCAGGGCTCGGGCTCGCGGTCATCAACCCGTTCCCCATCGCGTCGACCATCGGCCCGGATCTCGCCTTCCGGCCATTCGAGCCCGTGATCGAATACGACACCTCGTTCCTGTTCCCCGCCGCTGGCGGCTTGAAGCCGCTTGCCCGCCGCTTCGTCGATTTCGTGCGAAGCCAACCGATCCACCTGCCCTACGAGAGCCGGTGAGGAGACCCCCATGGCCTCGCGCCGCACCATCGATCTGCTCGCAACGCTCGTCGCCTTCGATACCACGAGCCGCAACTCCAATCTCGCCCTCATCGACTGGGCTGAAGGCTATCTCGCGGGCTTCGGCTTCACGAGCGAGCGCATCTACGACCCGACGGGGCGGAAGGCGAACCTCTGGGCCATCATCGGACCCGCCGACCTGCCGGGCTTCATCCTCTCCGGCCACACCGATGTGGTGCCCGTGGACGGGCAATCCTGGACCTCCGATCCCTTCACCTTGCGCGAGGAGGGAGGCCGCCTCTACGGCCGCGGCGCCTGCGACATGAAGGGGTTTCTCGCCTGCTGCCTCTCGGCCGCGGAGCGGATGCGCGACGCATCGCTCTCGCGCCCCATCCACCTCGCCTTGTCCTACGACGAGGAGGTGGGCTGCGTCGGTGCGCGCGGCATCGTGGAGCGGCTGCGCGCGAAGCCCGTTCGGCCGGAAGCCTGTTTTGTCGGCGAGCCCTCGGGCATGGGCGTGGTGATCGGCCACAAGAGCAAGCGCAGCGTGCGCGTCACCGTGCGCGGCCTCACCTGCCACTCGTCGCTGGCGCCGCAGGGCGTCAATGCGGTGGAATACGGCGCGAAGCTCGTTGCCGAGATCGGTCGCATCGGCGAGCGCCTCGCCGCTTCGAGCCCGCAGGATGCGCTCTACGACGTGCCCGTTTCGACCGCCCATGTAGGCGTGCTGCAGGGCGGCACGGCGCTCAACATCGTGCCGGATACGTGCAGCATCCTCTTCGAGTTCCGCACCGTCGCGGGTGTCGACCCAGATGCGCTCGTGGCAGAGGTGGAGCGCTATGCCCGCGAGGTCCTGGAGCCTCGCATGAGGGCCGTGGACCCCGCCACCGGCATCGACTTCGACGTCTATGCGGGCTTTCCCGGTCTCGACACCGCGCCCGACGCGGAGGTCGTCACCTTCGCCAAGGCGCTCGCGGGGCGCAACGACCACGCCAAGGTCGCCTATGGCACCGAAGCCGGCCTCTTTCAGCACATCGCGGAGGTGCCGACCGTCGTTATCGGGCCGGGCTCCATCGATCAGGCCCACAAGGCGGACGAGTGGATCGAGACCGAGCAACTCGCCAAATGCGAGGCCTTCATCGACCGGCTCATCGAGCGCTGCTCGGCGTGAAGGATGGCCTCGCGCAGCGAGGTTCGGTTAGGAGAACCGCAACCCGCCCTCTCCCCCCTTGTGGGGGAGAGTTGGAGAGGGGGGTATGGTGACGAGAGTGGGCGCGTCGGAAAGGATCGCTTCGCGAGCATCCTTCGGATGCGTACCCCCCTCCCTACCCTCCCCCACAAGGGGGGGAGGGGTGCGCACCAATGTCCCGCTCGATCCCCATAGCGACGGAGAGCGGGGCCGCGGATGCCTAGAACGCCTTGAACGTGATGATGGTGTGCGTGTCGGCGATCTCGGGCAGCGTCTGCACGTGCTCGGCGACGAAGTGGCCGATGTCCACACCGTCGTCGAGGTGGAATTTCGCCAGGATGTCGTAGTTGCCGGCGGTGGAGTAGATCTCGGACGCGATCTCGCGGTCAGCCAGCGCGCTCGCGACCGCGTAGGTCTTCCCGAGCTTGCATTTGATCTCAACGAAGAAGGTTTGCATCGGGGGCTCCGGGCTGTCGCTGTGCTTGCGGCACCATATGGCACAGGCCTGGGCGGCGGTGAACCGCTAGCGCGAGGTCAGCGCCATTTCCGCAACGCGCTTCGTCATGGCGGACTCCGGATCCGCGAGCGGCGCGATCACCGTGAAGTGGTTGGTGCCGGGGAGCGCCTCGTAGCGCGTTGCGACGCCGGCCGCGCCCCAACGATCCGCGATGGTGCGGCTCTGGCGCAGGTATTCGCTGCTTTCGTCGCCGCCCACCACCGCGTCGAGCACGCGGCCCGCGGGCGGTTGCCAGAGCAGGGGGCTCAAATCCGTGGCTTCCGCCTCGTCCATCCCGAGCGCGTTGCTCACGCTCGTCGGGACGAGGGGCTTCAGGTCGAAAAGCCCCGAGATCGCATAGGCCGCAGGCACGAGGCCGGGCGCGCCCTGCGCGTTCCAATCGGTCGCGAGCATGCAGGCCGCGAGATGCCCGCCCGCCGAGTGCCCGCTCACCACGAGGGGCCCGCGCTCGCGGAGCGCGAGGCACGCCGCGCGGATCTGATCTACGATGTCGCCGACGCGCACCTTGGGGCAGAGATCGTAGCCTGGCATCGCCACGGCGATGCCGTGGGCGTTCAGGCCCCGCGCGAGATGGCTGAAGGAGGAGCGGTCCAGCGCCTGCCAATAGCCGCCATGGACGAACACGACGGTCGCCCGCGCGGCGCTCTTGGGCTCGAACAGGTCGATGACATGGCGCTCGCCCGCGCCATAGGGCAGGGCGGAAAAGCGCGCGCCGGCCTCGTCGCGATAAGAAGCTGCGTCGCGAGCCCAACCCGCGATGATGCCGGGATGCTCCGGCACGCGGGCGCGGTTGTTGTATTCGGCCTCGTAGTCGGTGCCGGTCATGGGCCTGCTATCCCGCCTCCTGGCCGATGCCGCTCATGGGCATGCTATTCGGCCTCGTAGTCGATGCCGCTCATGGAAGCGCTTATTCCGCGGCTTCGATGAGGGCGATCTGGCCGTCGGCGGTGGGGCGTCCCACCGACACATAGGTGAAGCCGCGGCGGCTCATCTCCTCGGGGCGATAGATGTTGCGCAGGTCCACCACCACGGGCTGGGCCAGCACCGTCTTCAGGCGCTTCAGGTCGAGCGCGCGGAACATGTCCCATTCGGTCACGATGACGAGCCCGTGGGCGCCCTGCGCGCAGGCATAAGGATCGCGGGCATAGTCCACATCCGTCAGCATGGTCTTGGCGGCTTCCATGCCCTCCGGGTCGTAGGCCCGCACCTTCGCGCCCGCATCCTGCAGGGCCGTGATGACGGCAAGCGAGGGCGCATCGCGCATGTCGTCGGTGTTCGGCTTGAAGGTGAGGCCCAGCACCGCGATGGTCTTGCCGCGCACGGAGCCGCCGCAAGCCTGCACGACCTTGCGCCCCATGGCGCGCTTTCGCTGCTCGTTCACCGCCGCCACTGTCTCCACGAGGCGGATCGGGGCCGCATAATCCTGCGCCGTCTTGATCAGCGCGAGCGTGTCCTTCGGGAAGCACGAGCCGCCATAGCCCGGGCCCGCATGGAGGAACTTCGAGCCGATGCGATTGTCCAAGCCGATGCCGCGGGCGACATCCTGCACGTTCGCGCCCACCTGCTCGCACAAATCGGCGATCTCGTTGATGAAGGTGATCTTGGTGGCGAGAAACGCGTTCGCGGCATATTTCGTGAGTTCGGCTGTGCGCCGGGAGGTCACGAGGATCGGGGCCTGGTTGAGGTAGAGCGGCCGATAGACCTCGCGCATTACCTCGGCCGCGCGCTCGTCGTCGGTGCCGATCACGATGCGATCGGGCCGCTTGAAGTCCGCGATGGCCGCGCCCTCGCGCAGGAACTCCGGATTGGAGACCACGGCGAATTGCGCGTCGGGGCGCGTGTCCTGGATGATGCGCTCCACCTCGTCGCCGGTGCCCACCGGCACGGTCGATTTGGTGACCACCACGGTATAGCCGTCGATGGCTTCGGCGATCTCGCGGGAGGCCTGGTAGACGTATGACAGGTCCGCGTGCCCGTCGCCGCGACGCGACGGGGTGCCGACCGCGATGAACACGGCCTCGGCCCGGCTCACCGCCGGCTTGATCTCAGTCGTGAAGGTGAGGCGTCCCTCGCGCACGTTCTTGGCCACGAGTTCGGCGAGGCCGGGCTCGAAGATCGGGATTTCGCCGCGGTTCAGCGCCTCGATCTTGCGGGGGTCCTTGTCGACGCAGCACACCTCGTGCCCGAAATCGGCAAAGCAGGCCCCGGAGACCAGGCCAACATACCCCGACCCAATCATCGCAATACGCATCAACGGTCTCCCGGCCCACGCCGCCCGGCGGGCTTGGCATCTTCCGTTGCGGAAGATGCCCGATCAACTCTTGCGTCCAGGTTATCCCATGCGCGTGTGGCGCCGGGATGCTCGCACGGGAGCGCGGGCGAGGCTTACCCCAGACGGGTGGACAGCCGCAACCGCGGCCAAGCTTGGCTATTCAATCTTTGTAGAAGCCCAAAGTTCCACCGGGGTCCGCAAAGGGCGCTCCGGCGCCTTCAAGGTCCATCCGAGGCCTGCCAGGGGCGATCGGGCACCTTTGACATCCCCGCGATCCCTCTCCACAAGGCCGCCTCCCATCCCCAGAGGCATTCATGGACAATCCGGTTCTCGTCGAGGTCACCCGTGGGCAAGAGGTGGAGTCGCGCCATCGCGGCGCCGTGCAGGTGATCGATGCGGATGGCGGAACCGTGCTCTCGCTGGGCGATGGGGAGCACTCCGTCTTCCCGCGCTCGGCCGTGAAGGGGCTTCAGGTGCTGCCGCTGGTGGAAAGCGGCATCGCCCACCGGCTCGGGCTCACCGATGCGGAGATTGCGCTCGCCTGCGCCTCCCATTCCGGCGAGCCGGCTCACGCCGAGACCGCCGCCGCCATGCTCGCCAAGGCGGGCCAGGACCGGGATTGCCTCGAATGCGGCGCCCACTGGCCCATGGGCGAAGCCGCGGCCCGGGCTCTGGCGGTTTCGGGCGCCGAGCCCAGCGCGCTCCACAACAATTGCTCGGGCAAGCATGCGGGTTTCGTCTGCCTCGCCTGCGGGCTCGACGAGAACCCGAGGGGCTATGTGCGGCGCGAGCACGCGGTGCAGGAAACCGTCCGCGAGGCGCTTGAGGATCTCACGGGTGCGGCCCACACGGTGGACGCCATGGGGATCGATGGCTGCTCGATCCCGACCTACGCGGTGCCGCTCGCCTCGCTCGCCTATGGCTTCGCAAAATTCGGCTCCGGCGTCGGCCTCACGCGCTCTCGCGCCGAGGCTGCCCGGCGGGTGCGCGCGGCCGTGGCGCGCCATCCCTTCATGGTGGCGGGGACGGGCCGCTTCGACACGCAGCTCATGGAGCGGCTCGGCCAGCGGGCCTTCGTGAAGACCGGCGCCGAGGGCGTCTATTGCGCGAGCCTGCCCGACCTCGGCTACGGCATCGCGCTCAAGATGGACGACGGCGGCACCCGCGCCTCGCAGGCCGTGATGGGAGCCGTGATCCTCAAGCTCTTGGAGCTTCGCGACGAGGAGCGCTCCGCCATCCGCGCGCTCGCGCAGCCCACCTTGCGCAACTGGAACGGCATCGCGGCTGGCGAGGTCCGAACCGTCGGACCGCTCACCGTGCCGGCTTAGGATCGGCGCTGGCAGGCGGGGTCTCTCATCGTCCCCGGGTCTGCTTGACGAGGTCGAGCGCGACGTCCGTGAGCGCCGCCGCAAGCCGCTCGTGCCAGGAGCGGGCGCGCCGCGCGCCGGGGCGCTTCTTCACGGCGCGGCCGGGCTTCGGGATGTGGACGAAGAGCACCGGCATGTCCTCGGCAAGCGCCGTGAAGTAGGACGCGTTGCACAGGTATGCTCCGGCGCTGATCGACGGCCCCGCCTTGAAGCCGTGGCGGCGGAGCGTCACGACCTGACGGGCCGGCTTCGTGCGGGTCGGACGCGCATGGGCGCCGCGGGCCAACGCGAGACGGGCGGGCCGCACCTTCTTGGCATCCGGCGCAAGGATGCTGGCGCGGTTCAAGCCTCGAGTCTCGACACGAATCGTGCGTGCCCGGCCGGCGACGCCGATCATCAGCAGCGCGTCGGGCTTGCGCTCCGCGAGCGCGGGACGAAGCTCGGTGTCGATGGCCTCGTAGGTGGTGGTGAGAGCCAGTGCGTCCACATCCGCATCGATCAGCCGCCAGCGCGAGCTGCGGGCCACGTTGCGGGCCGCCGTCTCGCTCGGGTTCTTCGGGATGCCTGGGAACGGCCCGAAGCCGGTGACGAGGAGGCGGGGGCGGCGATTCTGTTGCTTCATGGCAATCCGATCAGGGCGACGTTCGGCTGAAGACTTTGCTGGCCGATCGGGTCACCGGTGGGTAGCATCACTGTAATCCGATCAGGGCGGCGATTTCGTCGGCGCCCGCATTGGGGGAGAGCGCGCCGCTCGCAACCGCCTGCTCGATTGCGGGTACGCGCCCGCGCACGGCCGGGTCGGTGGCGAGGCGCTCGTGCATGCGCTCGTGCACGAGCGCCCACATCCACTTCGCATCCTGCGTCCGGCGCTTTTCGGCGAGTTCCCCCGTGGCGTCGAGGCGCTTGCGGTGGTCCAACACCCGCGCCCACAGATCCTCGAGGCCCGCGCCCGTGAGGCCCGACACGGTGATCACCGGCGGGCTCCAGGCCGCGGAGGCCGGGGTGAGGATATGCAGGGCCGCCCGGTACTCGGCCGCCGCGGCGGTGGCGCGCGGGCCGGCCTCGTCGGCCTTGTTGACCGCGATCATGTCGGCGAGTTCCAGAATGCCCTTCTTGATGCCCTGCAATTCGTCGCCGGCGCCGGCGAGCATGAGCACGAGGAAGAAATCCGTGAGGTCCGCGACGGCGGTTTCCGATTGGCCGACGCCCACGGTTTCCACGAGGATCACGTCGAAGCCGGCCGCCTCGCACAGCAGCATGGTCTCGCGGGTCTTCGCCGCGACGCCGCCGAGGGTGCCGGAGGAGGGCGAGGGGCGGATGAAGGCGTTCGCGTCGGCGGCGAGCCTCGCCATGCGGGTCTTGTCGCCGAGAATCGCGCCGCCCGTGCGGGTGGAGGAAGGGTCGACCGCCAGCACCGCCACCCGGTGTCCCTTCCCGGTGAGAAAGCTCCCGAGCGCATCGATGGTGGTGGATTTGCCGACCCCAGGCACGCCGGTGATGCCAACACGCACGGCCTGGCCCGTATGGGGCATCAGCTCCTGGAGGAGCGCCCGGGCTTGAGCCCGGTGGTCGGCGCGGCGGGACTCCATGAGGGTGATGGCGCGGGCGAGCGCGGCACGGTCACCGGAGCGGATCGCTGCGGCGGTGACGGGCGGGCGCGGGCGGGCTTGGTCCATGGCGCCTTGTGCCGGGAACGCGAGGGGCGCGCAACGCCCTGCCGGCTACCAGGTCACGGGTTCGAAGCCGATCCGGCCTCGTCTTGTGCTGCCGATCACCACGTCACGGGTTGGAAGCCGATCCGCCCCCAGCCCGGGAGCTTGAGGGCCGGGCGGCGGAAATCGACCCCGGCGATGAGGCCCAAAAAGTTCACCTCCAGGCCCTCGACCCAGCCGAGCGCGACGCCCGCAAAGCCGCCGAGCGAGAGCTGGACTCCGGTGCGGCTGGGCGTCAGGGAGACGATGTCCCGCATGGGCTGCCAGTCCTTGCCCAAGGCGGTCGGCGGGAGCGCGGCCGAGAGCTGGGGCACCTGGCGCATCACATGGGCCACGAAGGTGTTGGAGTTCGGCCCCGGCCAGGCCCGGTAGGCCCCGAAGGTCCGGTAGGGGTAGCTCGCCACCGCCTCGCGAATCTTCGGGATCAGGCGGGCGGCCTCCTCGCCCTCGATGGCGACGATGAGCTGCGGCACGTTGCCGAACCAGCGCCCGTCCGGCGCCCAGCCATCCGTGCGCACGGGGCTGCCCCAGCCGACCTTGTCGTAACGGGTGTAGCGGGCGGCGCCGGCTTCCTTGACCACGATCCAGGAATGGTGGGCCACGATCCCGCGCCAGCGCCCGACCCGGGCGGCGTAGATGTGGACCATGGCCTGCGGGGCCGCCGCGGCGGCGGGCAGCAGGGCGGCCGAGGACCAGTCAGCCCGGCCCCAGCTCGGGGCCACATCCGCGCGGCTCATCCACCAGAGCGCATGGGCGGCCAGAGGGAGGACGAAGATCAGGAGAAGAACGAGAAGGGTGCGGGCGAAGAACGTCATCGGGAGGGGAGATGAGACCCGATTGCGTGGGCATCAAGGCCGCGGGCGGTGGTTAACGCAGTGTTGACCCCGCGTTGTCATCGACACCCCCCATTCACCCATCTCCGTTCAACGGCCTTGAAGCCGCCGGGCTGGGCGCCAAGCTTTTGGCGGAGCGGGAAAACCGGCCTTCTCCTCGCCATCATCGGGGCCGACACAGCTCGGCCTCTCCGCAAAGCTGTTCAAGCCGCTTTCAACGATCGTTTTCCGATGACCCTTTCCGTTGCCTCCGTTGCCCGCCTTGCCGCCGCCGGGGCCTTGAGCGTTCTGCTCACGGGCTGCCTGTCGCTCGACGGCCTGTCCACCGGGGCGGTCTCCCCACCGAAGCCCACGCTTGCCCGCGATCCGACCCTGCTCGTCGCCACGACCCGCGCGCCCGTGGCCGAACCCGCTCGCGACCCCTGGTTCAGCGCGCAGCGCGGGCAGGGGCTTGCCTTCGCTCAAGCGAAGCTCAACCCTCCGGACGCCTCGTTCACGGGTCGCCTCGCCTCGGCCGTGAAGGGAGATTGGGCGGTGACGGGCGTCGGACCCGTGGAACGCCAGCGGCCCGCCGAAGCCTTCGCGGAAGCTGCCCTTGGCCGCGACGTGCTGCTCTACGTGCACGGCTACCGCGAGAGCTTTTCGTCGGCCGCCTTGAGCGCCGCCCAGCTCGCCTACGGCATTCAGTTCGACGGGGCTGCAGCCCTCTTCACCTGGCCGTCGGCCGCCTCCACCTTCAACTATGTGGGTGACCGCGAGGCCGCCATGTGGTCCCGCGACGCCTTGGAGGACCTGCTCCTCGCGGTGGCCAATTCTCCGAGTGGCGGCCGCATCCACATCGTCGCCCATTCCATGGGCACGCTTCTGACCCTCGAAACCCTGCGCATGCTGCGCGCCGCCGGCGGCGACGCGGTGATGTCGCGGATCGGCTCGGTGGTGCTCGCAGCGCCCGACATCGATTTCGATCTCTTCGCCCGCAGCATGGAAAAGCTCGGACCCGATGCCCGCAAGATCACGGTGATCTCCTCCACCAACGACCGTGCGCTGCAGATGTCGAGCCAGATCGCCGGCGGAGCCGTGCGGGCGGGCGCGGCGGAGCGCGGCCGGCTCGAGGCGCTCGGCGTTCGCGTCGCCGATGCATCCGAGTTCGCGGGTGGGCTCATCAACCACGACCTGTTCCTCTCCAATACGGACGTCCAGCAGGTGGTCCGCCGCGCCATCGAGCGCGTGGGTGGCTAGGTTTTACGGGTTGCCGCAGACGTCGTAGCTCTGCTGGCGCAGGCGCGGCAGGGGATTGCGGGCGTCGACCCGAAGCCTCGGCTTGCCGGCATGGCACGCGTTGAGCGTCAAACCGGCCGCCTCCGGCACGATGCGGATACGGGAGGCACCATCCGGGCGCACCGCGAAGCGCCCGCCCTCGCAATCGGCCTCGCAGATCAGTGCGTTGTCGGCGGCGACGCACAGGCCGCCGAGCCCGCCGGGCTCGTCCTCCAGATCCCGCGATTGGCCGCGCAGGCGGATCGTGATCGCGAAGGCGTAGAACCGCCGGTCCTTGAGCGGCCCGGCGGCCAACTCCTCGATGTCGCGCCTGGCTTGAGGCTCGATCCCGTCCCTCACGGCTCCGGTCTCGTCGAGCAGCTGATCCGTTGCCGAGAACCACGAGATGTCGAGCGCGGCGAGAAGCTGCCGCGGATGCTGCGCCATGTGCCGGGCGCTGTAGGCGGCGTTGAAGCAGAGGCTTTGATCCGAAGGGAACGCCCCGGCGGACGGCAGGCTCGCCGCCACGAAGGCGAGCGCCAAGAGAAGCCTCGCGATCATCGCCCCGCTCCGCTCACATGCGTTTGGTCGGCGCCCGCGGCTCTCCGCCGAAGAGGTGCCGCATGTCGTCGCGCAGGAAGGGTTCGAGCACGGGCCAGGGGATGAAGGACGCGACCACGTGCGCGATAACCCGGCTTGATCCGAAATGGATCGTCACGCCTGCGGCTCGCCCGGGCTCGGTTCCCTCGTCCAGGGTCCAGGCCTCGAACGAGGCGGCTTCCGCCTTCAAGCCGCTATTCCAGGGGCTTTCGGGATCGTTGACCTGATGGATGCGCGCCTCGAGCTGATGGGCGAGATCGTAGCGGACGAAATTGCGCAGCGCCGTGAGCGTTGGGCCTTCGGGTTCCGTTTCGCCGAAGAGATCCGAGAGCTGGAGCGGCGCGCGGCGAAAGACATCCCAGTTGGTGGTGCGCGGGGTGAGAAGCCGGCGCCCGAATCCGGCAGTCTCCCGGAGGGTTTCCAGGATGCTGATCACCTGATTGCCCATATAGCGGGTCTCGCCCTCGATGCGCAGGGTGCGGCCCCGCGCCTCGTCCCGGCTGATCGTCCGTGCGCGCACCTGAAAGGCCGCGAGGTCGCGCTTCACGCGCTCCGTCATGGTTCTCGCGAGCGCCGGATCCCGTTGAGCCGCGCAGGGGATCGCGGCTTCGGCCTGCGCGCCCGTCGGTGTGATCACCCGCTGCCGAAAGGCTGCCGGGCAGGCATCCGCCGCATCGATCTGAAGTCCGAACGCGTCGCGCCACGGCGTTCTCAGGTACTCCCCGAAGGCCGATACAGGCACGAAAAGCTCGTAGGTGTGCTCCATCCGCGAGCCGAGTTCGCCGGAGCCGTAATAGAAGACGAGGCCTGCCGCACGGCTCGGATCGTCCTCAGCCGGCCTGAGGGCGAAAGGCGTCCTCCCGGATTGCAGCCCCTCCCTGATGGCGCCCGCATAGGTTTCCCGCGCGTAGCTTTCCACCGGCGCGTCGTTCTCGCGCTTGGCGCGCTCGAAGTCGTTCCAGAGCGCCCTCTCGACCGCGTCGAAGGCGGCGCCGTTGGGGACGAGATCGGCAAGGGTGAGCGCACGCCGCCCGCGGCGATCCCACAGGAGCCCGCTTTGCCTCTGCTCGGGTCGCCCGAGCTTCTCGACCTCCGTGGTGTCCCAGATCAGGACACTCGCGAGCTGAGGGTGCAGGAAAGCCATGGAGGCCGCCCGCGACCAGCAGAGCCGCCCCTCGGCTCGATCGCGTTCAGCCGCGGCTTTCGCAAGGCGCTGGCGTTCGGCTGATGTGGAGGCCTCAAGCACTCGGTTGAGGCCAGGCTCCTTGGCGATGCGGGGATCCTTTTCGATCTCGCCCGCGAGTCGGCCCTGACTGATCGTGGCGACGATCCGCCCGATGCCTCTCGTCTGCGGCCTCAGCGTGTCGCCGCAGGACACCTGCGCCAGGGCGGGAGCCGCAGCGAGGAGTGCGCAGCCGAAGGCGAGAGCGAAGCGCAAGGGGCGCATGGCCGTTGAGGGTCCGGTTCCCATCGAGAGTGACTCGAGCTTAGCGGCTTGTCGACGTAAAAACCGTGCGCACCGGCACGGAAGCGGCCGGTTCGGGGATGGCGGGAAAACCGGGTCGCGTTCCTTCTACCTACGATCGGCTTTGTCCCTACTCGGCCGCCTGCTTGGGCGTGTAGCCGAGGCGTCCGTTGAGCTCGTGGATCAGCTTTTCGGCCGCATCGGCAATCACGGTTCCGGGTGGGAAGATCGCCGAAGCCCCGGCGGCATAGAGCGCATCGAAATCTTGCGGCGGGATCACGCCGCCGACCACGATCATGATGTCCTCGCGGCCGTACTTGGCGAGTTCAGCCTTCAGCTCCGGCACGAGCGTCAGATGGCCGGCGGCCAGGGACGACACGCCGATGATGTGCACGTCGTTCTCGATCGCCTGTCGGGCGGCTTCGCCGGGCGTTGCGAAGAGCGGCCCGATATCCACATCGAAGCCGAGATCGGCGAAGGCCGAGGCAATCACCTTCTGGCCGCGATCGTGCCCGTCCTGACCCATCTTGGCGACGAGGATGCGTGGCCGGCGGCCGTCGTTGGTCTCGAAGGTTTCGACGAGCCGCCGCACCCGCTCGACGCTGTCCGACATACGCCCGACCTCCTGCTTGTAGACGCCGGAAATCGCGCGGATCTCCGCCCGGTGGCGGCCCCACACCTTCTCCAGCGCGTACGAGATTTCCCCGACCGTGGCTTTCGCCCGCGCGGCCTGCACCGCGAGATCGAGGAGATTGCCCTCGCCGGCTTCGGCGCACCGCGAGAGCGCATGCAGGGCAGCGTCCACCTCCGCTTGATTGCGCTCGGCCTTGAGGCGCTTCAACTTGTCGATTTGCTGGTTGCGGACGTAAGCGTTCTCGACCTTGAGGATATCGATCGAGGCTTCGTCCGAAGGCTTGAAGCAGTTGACGCCCACGATCTTCTGCACGCCGGAATCGATGCGCGCCTGCGTGCGGGCCGCCGCTTCCTCGATCTTGAGCTTCGGGATGCCGGCCTCGATGGCGCGGGCCATGCCCCCCAAGCGCTCCACTTCCTCGATATGGGCCCAGGCCCTTTCGGCGAGATCGTAGGTGAGACGCTCCACGTAGTAGGAGCCGCCCCAGGGATCGATCACCCGTGTCGTGCCGCTCTCCTGCTGCAGGAAGAGCTGCGTGTTGCGGGCGATGCGCGCCGAGAAGTCCGTCGGCAACGCAAGCGCCTCGTCGAGCGCGTTGGTGTGGAGCGACTGCGTATGGCCTTGCGTTGCCGCCATGGCCTCGATGCAGGTGCGGGCGACGTTGTTGAACACGTCCTGCGCGGTGAGCGACCAGCCCGAGGTCTGGCAATGGGTGCGCAACGGGAGCGACTTGTCGGATTGCGGGTTGAACTCCTTCACGAGCTTCGCCCAGAGAAGCCGCGCGGCGCGGAGCTTCGCGACCTCCATGAAGAAGTTCATCCCCACCGCCCAGAAGAAGGAGAGGCGCGGCGCGAACTGGTCGATGGGGAGGCCTGCCGCGATGCCGGCGCGGATGTACTCGACGCCATCGGCGAGCGTATAGGCGAGCTCCAGATCCTGCGTCGCTCCCGCCTCCTGCATGTGGTAGCCGGAGATCGAGATCGAATTGAACTTCGGCATATGCTGTGACGTGTAGCCGAAGATGTCAGAGATGATCCGCATCGAGGCCTTGGGCGGATAGATGTAGGTGTTCCGCACCATGAACTCTTTGAGGATGTCGTTCTGGATCGTGCCCGACAGCTTGGCGGCCGGCACGCCCTGCTCTTCGGCGGCCACGACGTAGAGCGCCATGACGGGGAGCACCGCCCCGTTCATGGTCATCGACACGCTCATCTGGTCCAGCGGGATGCCGGCGAAGAGGGTGCGCATGTCGTAGATCGAGTCGATCGCGACGCCCGCCATGCCGACGTCGCCGGAGACACGCGGATGATCGGAATCGTAGCCGCGATGCGTGGCCAGATCGAAGGCGACGGACAGGCCCTTTTGACCCGCGCCGAGGTTGCGCCGGTAGAACGCGTTCGAATCCTCTGCCGTGGAGAAGCCGGCATATTGCCGGATCGTCCAGGGCTGGTTGACGTACATGGTGGGGTAGGGGCCACGCACGAAGGGCGGCAGGCCGGGATAGGTGTCGAGGAAGTCGAGCCCGGCGCGATCGTCGGGCCCATAGACCCCCTTCACCGGGATGCCTTCCGGCGTCAGCCAGGGCTCGCCCGCCTCCGCTCCGGCCGGGGCGCTGCCGCCCGTCCAGGCCATCGATGCGAAATCAGGGATCCGGGACATGTTCCCTCCTTGCTCTGGAAGGGATTTGGGCCGTGGGCCTAGGCCTGTCAATCGACCGCTTGCGTCGAGAACCCGGCCAACCGACCTGGGCCGTGGCTCTCGCAGGATTGCTCGTTACGTGCGCAGCGGCCTAGTCGCGCTTCTCGGCTTGCCAGCGGCCGCCGCAATTGCGGCTGGTGCTCGACGCCGTCCAGGTGCCGGTGCCCCGATCACCCTCGAGGCGCCCCGTCACGTCTGCCCGGTCCTGGCCATAGGCGATCGAACCGGTGACCTGGCCGTTCGCGCGAACATTGCCTTGCACCTCAAAGCCTTCGGTGCCGGCGTAACGGGCCTGGCCGTTCTCGATCTGCACCGAGTAACGATAGGCCTTCTCGCAGTTCCCGTTCTCCGTCATGACCAGGATGCTCCAGCGTCCATCGAACTGCCGCACCTGCTGAGCGGAGGCCGTATTCGGCAGGAGGGCAAGGCCGGTGGCGCAGGCAAGGCCAAGGAGGGGGATGAGCCGCATGGTCGTATCTCCGGTACGGGCGCCTTGGCGCCCGGTCGTTGGTCATGGATCGATATAGGGAGCGGCGCAAGATGCGCCCAGGAAGGCAGGCGGGTAACGTTACCCCCCAGGAGGGGTTCCGCCCCTGCGGCGTCGGTGCCGTGCGGTGGAGAAGCCCATAACGAAAGCCGCCGCATCGGGGATGCGGCGGCTTGAAAACGAAACTGCGAGGCGGCGGGGCCGCCCCGGGAGGCCCTACTCGGTCTGAGCCGTCAGCGTGTGCCGCTGGGCCGTCCAGCGGCCGGTGCAGCCCAGCATGCCGACGCGCCAGGTGCCGGTGCCGGAGCGCTCGCCGAGGCGGCCCGAAGCATCGCCGGTGGCGATGCTGCGCTGGATTCCGAGGGCCACCGAACCGTCGCGACCGACGCCACCCGACACGCTCGTGCCGCTGGCTCCAGGACGAACCTGGCCGTCCTGGATCAGGACCGTGGTGCTGTAGGAAGCATCACAGCTGCCGGCATCAGTGACCAGGCGCACGCTCCAGGTGCCGTTATAGTTCTTCTGGGGGCTCGCGAGAGCCGCGCCAGTCCCGACACCGGTCAGAATCAGGGCGGAAGCAAGGAGGTTCGCCATACGCATGGATCAGTTCGTCCCATCAAAAGGGGGAGACGCCGGACTCATGCGCGGACGGCCTCAAGAGCCTCCGCCAGAACCCGGAGCGTGTCACAGCCAACAAAAATAAAGGTGGTAATGCCCACCCGCCCCAATTCTTCTTCGAGGTCTCTCGGGCGGCCTGCAAGGTGTATATGCGAGGCGCCCGATTCGCGCAAGGCCTTTATAGAAGCCATTGCATGGTCACGGTAGACTTCGTCCGAAGAGCACAGGCAAACAAGCGTAGCCTTCGACTGCCGGTAAGCTTCGGCAAGCGTGTCTGTACTGGAGAAGCCCTCGTTCGAGACCGTTTCTATTCCTGCCGCTTCGTAGAAGTTCTTTGCGAAGGTCGAACGTGCCGTAAAGGAAGCAACAGATCCGAGATTGGCCAGGAGCACCCGAGGAGGCTCTCCCGTCCGCGCCCGGTGCGCCTCGGCCCGCTCGCGCAGGCGCTCGAACGGCTCCGCGCTTCGCACCGAGGGCAGGGCCTTATCGGCGGTTGAACCTGACCGGGGGGTGAACGGCATCAGCACACTCACGGGTTCCTCGCGGATGTCCGGGAACTCGCTCGTGCCCGTGATCGGCTCCCGGCGCGTCGCAACCGCCGTCTCGCGGGCGGAGCGGACGGTGGCGATGCGGCTCTGAAAAGCGCCCCGCGCGAGGCTTTCGCCCAAGCCGCCCTCCGTTTCGAGTTCCTTGAACAGATCCCAGGCCCGCTCGCAAAGACCATCCGTGAGGGCCTCGAAGGCGCCCGAGCCCGCGGCGGGGTCGGCGACGCGCCACAGATTGGCCTCGTCGAGAAGAATGAGCTGCGTGTTGCGCGCCACGCGGCGCGCGAAAGCATCGGGCAAGCCGAGTGCGGCCGTCAGCGGCAGCACCGTGATGCCGTCGGCGCCCGCGATCCCGGCCGAAAACGCCGCCATGGTGGTGCGCAGGAGGTTCACCCAAGGATCGCGCCGGGTGGTCATGCGCCAGGCGGTTTCCGCGTGGAGCTCCGCCGGCTTCGGCGCGAGGCCGCAGGCCTTTTCCACCTGCGCCCAGAGGCGGCGAAGGGCGCGGAACTTCGCCACGGTGAGGAACTCGTCTGCATCGGCAACGAGGAGGAAGGAGATCGCGTCGCGCGCGCGCTCGAGGCCAAGCGCGGGCTCCAGCGCGCGCAGATAGGCGACGCCCGTTGCCAGCGCCGCGGCGAGCTCCTGGGCCTCGCTGGCGCCGGCTTCGTGATAGGCGCGGGTATCGACGCGCAGAAAGGGAGAGCGAAAACTCCGATCGCCGAGCTGACGGGCGATCGCGGCGGCCCGGGTGGCCAAGTCGGCAAAGGGAAGAGGCGGGGCGCCGGTGCGCGCGGTGTCGCCCAAGGGATCGAGACCGAAGTCGATGCGGAGCGATGCGGGGTCGTGCCCGCGGCGGTCTGCCAGTTCGGCGATGCGCTCCGCGACCGCGCGGCCCTCGAAGGGCGCAGTCTCGACCTTCAGGGCGATGAGATCGAGCATCACACCCTTGAGGACCCGGTCGAGGTCGTCGGCGGTCGCGGCCTTTACCCCGAAGCCGCGGGCCGAGGGGGCGCCGTCGAGCACGAGCGCCAGCGCATCCGCGCCACCCTCGAGATCCGTGAGTGCGAGCGCGTTCGCGGCCTCGGGCTCCGGGTGATCGACGCGCTGGGCCACCCGCCAGGGCGCACGTTCGGCCCGCGCGACGGGCGCGGCGCCGGCGGCCTTCGGGTAGAGCGGATCGATGCGCAGCCCGTCATAGGTGCGGGACACGAGCCGCTTCTCGAAATCCCCACCCTTCAGAACGCCCTCCACGAGGGCGCGCCACTGCTCGTGGCTGGCCTGGGAGAAACGGGCGGCGAGGGAGAGATCGGTCATCGGTCCTGAGGGTGGGGCGGTTATGGTAAACAGAAGGTTGCCGCGGCTACGCTTCTTTCAAGACCGACCGTGGCGACAATGAGGAACCCGGCGGAACGCCCGCCGGGCCCGTCTCGGCGCGGGGTAGTCCTCACACGAACTGGGACAGGCCGGGGATCGAGCCCACGATCGGGCCCATGACGTCCTCGCCCGCCTTCTCGCGGCCATAGGCGAAGAGCTCGCGGCCGAGCGGCTGCATCTGGCCCATGGACACGCCGGCGCTCATCAGGTTCTGGCCGAGCGCCATCACGCCGCCGCCCATCATGCCCATGAAGCCGCCGCCGGACGCGCCGGGGCCGCCGTCGCCGGATTGCGCAGCCACCTGCTCGGAGCCCGGAATGGCGGCAAAGAGCTGGGAGACCTGCTCGGGCGGGCCCTCCTTCTGGAGGTAGGCTAGGATGAGACCGACCGCCCGCTGGGCGGTGGCGGCATCGAGGCCGGTGGTTTTCGTGATGCGGGCGACGAGTTCTTCCATGAGGGGCTCCCGAGAGGCTCCGGCGATAACTCGCGCGCGCCTCCGCCGGATCAAGGCGTGGCGGGCCGGCTCACGTCCTGAGTGTTGGAAAATGGGCGCCCCGTCGCCTATGACAGGGCCGAAGCGGCACGAAGGGGCATCGATGACAGGCAGCGGCACCATCCTGATCGGCAAGAGCACGAAGCCGGAGGTTCTCCACCTCAACCTGGCGAACCGGCACGGCCTCATCACCGGCGCCACGGGCACGGGCAAGACCGTGTCCCTGCAGGTGCTGGCCGAGGGCTTTTCCAATGCGGGCGTGCCGGTGTTCGCCTCCGACATCAAGGGCGACCTCTCGGGCGTGGCGGCGCCGGGCCAGGGCAAGGAGCCCTTCGTCAAACGCGCCAAGGAAATCGGCGTCGAATATATGCCGGACCGCTTCCCAGTGGTGTTCTGGGACCTGTTCGGCGAGCAGGGCCACCGCGTCCGCACCACGATCTCGGAAATGGGACCGCTCCTTCTCTCGCGGCTCCTCGACCTGAACGAGACCCAGGAGGGCGTGCTCAACATCGTCTTCCGCATCGCGGACGAACAGGGTCTGCTGCTCCTCGATCTGAAGGACCTGCGCGCGCTGCTGCAGCTCGTGGCCGAGAACGCCAAGGAGCTCACCACCACTTACGGCAACGTCTCGAAGGCCACGGTGGGCGCGATCCAGCGCCAGCTTCTGGTGCTCGAGAACCAGGGCGGCGAAGCGTTCCTCGGCGAGCCTGCGCTGGACATCCGCGACCTGATGAAAACGGATCGCGACGGGCGCGGGGTGGTGAACATCCTCGCGGCCGACCGGCTCATGAACAGCCCGCGCCTTTACGCGACCTTCCTGCTCTGGCTCATGTCGGAGCTGTTCGAGGAACTGCCCGAAGTCGGCGACCTCGACAAGCCGAAGCTCGTGTTCTTCTTCGACGAAGCGCATCTCCTCTTCAACGACGCCCCGCAGGCTCTCGTCGAAGCCGTCGAACGCGTGGTGCGGCTCATCCGCTCCAAGGGCGTGGGCGTCTATTTCATCACCCAGAACCCGGCCGACGTGCCCGAAAGCGTGCTGTCCCAGCTCGGCAACCGGGTGCAGCATGCGCTGCGCGCCTTCACGCCCCGGGACCAGAAGGCCGTGCGGGTGGCGGCCCAGACTTTCCGCCAGAACCCGGCCTTCAGCACCGAGGAGGCGATCACGCAGCTGGGCGTCGGCGAGGCCCTGGTCTCGACGCTGGAAGGCCGCGGCGCGCCCTCGATGGTGGAGCGCACGCTGATCGCGCCGCCGAGCGGGCAGGTGGGTCCGATCGACGCCGCCGAGCGCCAGCGCCTGATGCAGGCGAGCCCCCTGCGCGGCAAGTACGATCAGCCGCTCGACACGGAATCGGCCTACGAGATGCTAGCGAAACGCGCCGAGCAGGCGGTGTCCGAGACGCAGGCTCCGAGCGCCGGGGGCGGCGGCATCCTCGACATGATCGGGGGCCTCTTCGGCACCCAGCGCAAGCGCGGCGAAACCCTCTCGGTCGGCCAGCAGGTCGCGCGGGAGGTGACACGCACGGTGGTGAACCAGGCCATCGGTGGATTGGCCGCCGAACTCGGCAAGGCCGTCGGCGGCCGCCACGGCGCCTCCATCGGCCGCGCCATTGTCCGCGGCAGCCTCGGCGGATTGCTGAAGCGGTAGCACTTATCCCTCCCCGCCAGGGGAGGGTGGCACCCGAAGGGAGACGGGTGGGGTGAACCACCCATCTCCCAACATTGAGCTCCCATCCCACCCGGCCGCCTTGCGGCGTCCACCCTCCCTTGGCAGGGAGGGATTGGCACCCGCTTGCCACCTCCCGCCCGATGGCGGTACGTCAGCCCAAACACACCAACCCCATGGATGCCATGTCCCAGCTCGACCAAGTCCTCAGCCGCATCGACGCCGATCTCGACCAATCCCTCGACCGGCTCTTCGACTGGCTGAAGATCCCCTCGATCTCCACCGATCCCGCCTTTGCCGGCGATTGCCGCAAGGCCGCGGAATGGTTGAAGGCGGAACTCGCCGCGCTCGGCGTCGAGGCCTCCGTGCGCGAGACCGGCGGGCATCCGGTGGTGATGGGGCACGCCAAGCGCAACGGCGGCGCGCCGCATGTGATGTTCTACGGCCATTACGACGTGCAGCCCGTGGATCCGCTGGAGCTGTGGGAGACGCCGCCCTTCGAGCCCAAGGTCGCGACGCTGCCGGACGGCCGCAAGGTGATCTCGGCGCGCGGCGCCTGCGACGACAAGGGTCAGGTGCTCACCTTCATCGAGGCCTGCCGGGCCTGGAAGGCCGTGACCGGCGAACTCCCCATCGGGGTCACCTTCCTGATCGAGGGCGCCGAGGAGGACGGGTCGAAGTTCCTGCCCGAATTCGTCGAGGCCAACCGTGACGAGCTCAAGGCCGACGTGGTGCTGGTCTGCGACACGGGCATGTGGGACCAGAACACGCCGATGATCACCACATCGCTGCGCGGCATGGTCTACGAGGAGGTGATCGTCCGCTGCGCCGACCGCGACCTGCATTCGGGCCTCTTCGGCGGCGCGGCGAGGAACCCGATCCACGTGCTGTCCAAGATCGTCGCGGATCTCCACGACGCGGACGGCCGCATCGCGATCCCCGGCTTCTACGAGGGCGTCGCGGAGACGCCCACGCAGGTCAAGGAGCAGTGGCAGAAGCTCAATCTGACGCCGGAGGATTTCCTGGGGCAGGTGGGCCTCAAGATCCCCGCGGGCGAGAAGGGCCGCATGCTCATCGAGCAGATCCAGTCGCGTCCGACCTGCGACGTGAACGGCATCATCGGCGGCTACACCGGAATCGGTGCCAAGACCGTGATCGCGGGCCAGGCGAGCGCCAAGGTGTCGTTCCGTCTCGTGGGCGATCAGAATCCGGAAAAGATCTCGGAGGCCTTCAAGCAGTTCGTGCGCGAGCGCATCCCGGAGGATTGCTCCGTGGAGTTCGTGAAGCACAAGGGCTCCCGCGCCATCCAGCTGCCCTACGACATGCCGGCGCTCACGGCGGCCAAGAGCGCGCTCTCGGAGGAGTGGGGTCGGGAGGCGATCACGCTCGGCACCGGCGGCTCGATCCCGATCGTCGGCGACTTCAAGCGCACGCTCGGCATCGACACGCTTCTGGTGGGCTTCGGCCTCGACGACGACCGGGTGCACTCGCCGAACGAGAAGTACGACCTCAAGAGCTTCCACAAGGGCACGCGCTCCTGGGCGCGGATTCTCGCCGCGATGGCGCAGTAACGAAGGAAGCACCTGTATCCCCGCTTGTTGGAGCGGGGGTGCGGTCCTTGTGTGTGCCTGGTGCCCTGGTGGGGGCACGGGGCGCATACGGCACCGCCAAGCCGGCGGCGTAAGAAGCAGGGAGGGAGGGCACCGGACGAGCGGTGCCGC